>ENA-OROU01001431-OROU01001431.1-human-gut-metagenome-genome-assembly--contig:-NODE-1431-length-20242-cov-14.933274_pt1 | contig 20242 bp, 9 predicted proteins | sample MGYA00242131_ERZ509054 | MGnify/ENA primary metagenome ERZ509054 (study PRJEB26280, sample SAMEA2338749) | human gut metagenome | biome: human gut; feature: human-associated habitat; material: faeces... | reverse complement strand
GTCTGCCAGTTCCGCCACATCCGCTTATTTTGTTTGGCCGCCTCACCGGCGACGAATATTATTATAACCAAGTATCCCCCTTTTGTCAACACTTTTTGAAAGTTTTTTTATTATTTTATGCCTTTTTAGTTTCGTTAAAATACAGTTCGTTTCATCGTCATTTATTCCACATATCTTACAAAGTTTTTCCTGCTTTTGTTTCCCGAACTCCCCTTTTCCATCCAAAATTCCTCTTTCCAAAAGAAAAACACAAAATTTCCTTTGTGATTTTTTCAAAAAAGAGTAACGATATTTTTCTTTTCCCCGTAAAAGGTTGACGTTTTATAAAGCTGCGGAACGGTCAATCCCGTTCCCTACAGCATTTTTTCAGCATGTGGCTAATGATACAGTGCCCTATCGTGCTTTTCATCCGCGGATGGATTTCAAAGTTTTATTTTACGACTTCACAAGTATCTCCCCCGCACCGGAATCCGATTGCCTTTCTCCCCTATCCCCCAACCGCGCGTACCGTTCATCTTCATCCGCTCCCCCCACCCCAAAACAAAAGGCATGTGCCCCCCCTTATCTCTATCATAAGGTGGGCACATGCCGTTACATTATCATGATTTTATCACGCCAAAGTCATCAGGCAATGCAGCCATCAGCAAAGCTGTTGCGCTTGGCTTTCTCTTTCTGCTGGTTGCGCTTGGCGATGATTTCTTTGCTCAGGCCAATACGGTTGGTCTTGAAGTGGAAGAACGGGCGTTCCGGTACGGTGAAAATCTCCACCGGACGCATGTAACGTTCCGGCAGGCAGGCATTGATCTTATCGCGCACATCGTCCAAGGTGTAGCCATCTTTGAGCTGGACGTACAGGTACGGCAGGAAGCAGCCCTCGTGCTCATCATCCGGCACGATAACAAAGAACTCGTCCTTGATGCCCTTGATGTCGGCATCGGCCACGATGTTCTCCAGCGGCTGCACCATCAGGTCGCCGCCGCCAAAGCGCGGGGATGCGCCGCGGGTCATCGTGTAGAGCACACCGTCCTCGGACATATAGCCAATATCGCCGGTGTGCAGCCAGGTCTTGCCGTCTGCGTGGACCTGCAGTGCCTTGGCGGTTGCTTCGGGGCGGTCATAGCCCAGCATCACGCCGGGGCCCGTCAAGCAGATCTCACCGGGGGTATTGTAGGTCAGCTCTTCCTGGGTGCCGGGCTTGAAGATGCTGATGACGCTGTGGATCATCGGCACACCAACGTTGCCGTCACGCACCGGGAACGGAGCCATGGGCAGAGTGGCGTTGGAGCCGGCCTCGCTGCTGCCGTAGCCGGCAGTAAAGCGCAGGTTGCAGTTATGCTGCTTGAGGAACTCCTCAACATTGCGCAGCTGCTTGTTGTTGAATGCCTCGCAGCCGGCGCCGATGGCCAGCATATGGGACATATCATAGTCAGCCGGAAGACGCTTGCTGCGGCGGATAACCTCCACAAACATGGGGATCAGGGGCCAGTTGTTGGGGCGGTAGCGCATCATTTCCAGGTCAACATCGTACACATCCACAAACGGATCCAGAATGAGCAGCATACCGCCGGCCAGGGGCAGCAGCATCATGGAAACCACAACAGCGATCAGAGCCGGGGGCAGGATGGTCAGCAGCCAGGTGGGGCGGAATTTATCCGAAGAGCCATAAAAGTTCATCTGGGCCAGCACGCCGATGATGCTGTGTGCAGAATGGATGACCTGCTTGGAAGGGCCGGTGGAACCGCTGGTGTAGGCGCGCAGCAGCGGGCGGTCAATGTTGACAGGAGCGGGCACAAAGCCGCGGAAACGCTGGCCCATGTTACAGAAATCAGCCCACATCATGGTATCAGAGCCACGGGCGGGAACATCCGGATACAGGGCATCCAGGGAATGCTGCAGGTAAACCGGCATAGCGGCGCGGTCGCCGCTTTCCAGAGCGGGAACGATAACATAGGTATTCACGTTGGTCTGCTCACGGTAGGCTTCGATTTCGGCCTTGGAGAAGAAGTCGTGAACAAAAATCACCTTGGCATTGGCTTTCTGAACAGCTTCAATGTTTTCTTCCAGGGTGTTGTCACGGCACAGCAGCGAAGCGCCGATGCGCTCGGCTGCCAGCAGCAGATAAATGAATTCCGGCACAGAACGCAGGAACACGGGGATCTGGTCCCCCTGCTTGATGCCAAGCACCTGCAGAGCGCGGGCGGTGGCGTCCACCTTACGGAACACGGTACCCCAGGTGATATCCACGCCATAGTAGTGCATGGCAACCACGTTAGGGTCTGCAGCGCGCACGGAGAGGTACTGCTCCACGGTGCAGGCCGGAACCTGGATACCGCGCAGAACATCTGGATAGAACTTCATCCAGGGGCGGTCAATGCTGGGCTTGCCAGTCAACATCGCGTTTTCATTCATTGCAATTTCCTCCAAATGTCTTTCCCTTATAGTTGCAGGGAATTAAATTATCCAAATCAAATCACGCCAAACCTTTATGGCGCTTTCCCCTGCTGTGCACATCGTTGCACAGCGTCGCCGAACCATAATGCTATAATTATCTTCGGTGCTGAACATAGTATACCATTCCTGTTTACGGAAAGCACGAGAATCCCATGGCACAAATTTCCAGAAATTGATTCCGCATGATTCACTTTTTTCACATGGATTTTCACGCTTTGGCATGGAGTTTTCTTGCAATTTCATTTTCCTTGGTGCAACAAAAGCCCCAGCTACCGCAGCAGCCAGGGCTTTATGTTTATGCGTATGTATGTTGTATTTTTAGATTTTGTTCATCCAGCTCTCTTGCAGTTCTTCCATTTCATCACTTTTGGCGCGGGTAATCAGATGGATTCCCTGCAGGACATGATGGATGTGCTCCGCAATGGCGTTGCGCTCTTTTGTCACGTTCTGGTCATCCAAATTCCAGACCTGATCAAAATATTCACTCAGGCGGTCTTCCATCACACTGTTGTTGACCATTGCAATCCGGTTGATGGGGCAGTTGTTATCCAGCCGAAGATACGATGCAGCGCCAGAAAGAAACATATTGGGGTCCGCCACATACTGGAAATCGTTCACAATGCGGCCGCTGATCAAGCGGAATTCAAGTTTTTCACGCTGCTTGCAAAGCTGCAGCACATAGCTGATGCACCGGCTGCGCTGATCCGGGGTAAGGCTGACCTTGTAACTGAAAAAGTCCAGCTCGCCGGAAACCGCCATGGAGGAAAATGCAGCTTCATAAATCAGGATGCGGATGTTTGTTTCCTCCACCACACCTTTGGCAAGGTTGTGTACGCTACGCAGCTCCGCAGGGGTAGCACCCAAAAAATCTTTCAGCTCGGCCTCGTGGGCGGTCAGGATCTCTTCAAACAAGTCATCCGGCAGCAGAAGCTCATTCAGGTGGCCGAACATCCACCGCAGATTGGAGGCCAGCAGCGTGTGCATATAGTCGTACTGGCTGATCAGCTGGCGCATGCTGGTATCGCGGAAAAGCTGGTCATCCCGCACGCAGAGCTTGGAGAGGTTATCATACAGGCTTTCGCAGTTCTGCGGGTCCTCGGTGGCGGTAACGGCGGCGCAGCGGCTGTGGCTGACCAGCAGGCCGGTAATGGCAAAATCGCCCTTGACCACAAACACCGCGCGCCCGGCAGCCGCGGTGCTGCCAAACAGCTTGAAATGAATATGGCTGAAGTTGGTCAACACGTTGATAATGAGCGCGGCATCATAGATGGGGTCCCATTTTTCGCGGCTGATATCGATCATCAGCTTGAAATAGACGTTATCATAGCTGCGCTGGTCCACCAGCTGGCCGTTTTGCAGGTTGGCAACTTTCAGGCGGTATTCGCGCGCCATTTCCATCAGGTCCATCACAGCCACAATGTCCAGCTGGCTGACGCGGCGCAGCACGGGGTGCGCCATTTTGGTCAGGTATTGCAGCATGTTCAGCTCGGCCCAAAAGTCCGTATAGGGGCCAATGCGCGCCTCGCCGCTGTCCAGCTCCTCTTGCAAATAATCATATTCAGCAATCAGGTTATCATAAATGGCGGCTTTCAGGTCACTGGGGATGCTAACGCTGTATTCCCGCAGCAGCAGGTCACGGCCATCATCGGTGGCTTCATCCACCACGCAGGCACTGATGCCCTCCATCACGCGCTTTTCAGTCTTTTTGGCAGGCAGCATGCGGCCGCTGACCCATTTGCTGATATAGGAAACATCGTATTGCAGGCGCTTGGCCAGGGTATAGTTCTTGACCTCCGCAACTTCCAGCAAATGCTCCAGCAGAATGCTGAATCTATTTTTATCATCCATTGCACCAAATCCTCTTCACCCATTTAGTTTACACTTTTCTTTTATTCTATTATACAAGTTCCATATTTCGATTGCAAATTCAAATGATAACAGGTAAGGAGAAAACGAAGAAAATATATTAAAATCTTTCACAATTCGCGGCCGCATTCTTTGGCATCCATGCCAGTTTGTTGCTTTTTTGTTGTTTGAACTGACAAAGTTTGTTTGTTCTGCTTGTGATATCCTCCAAAAATTATACTTCGCGCGCCATATTTGCCAAATTTAGCCGCAGCTTTTTAGTAGGTTTTGCCCTTGCACCGGCCTGATGTGTTCGCCATGTTTTTGTGTGTTGCCTTTATTATGCGGGTAAGGTAAATTGCGATTTTTTAATCGTGTACTATTTCTAGCTTTCGGCGGGGTGGGGTCCCCCGCCCTACTGATTGTTTAAGGGTGTGCTGCCCATTATAATTTGTTCTGTAGGGAACGGTCTTGACCGTTCCGAGGCCTTATCCGATTGGTTGTGATGGGATTTGTGGCAGGGCAAGGTGCCTGCGGGCGCAGTGACTGTTCCAAGGCGTTGGATTCGATTGCTTTAGGGCAATACCGCATAATTCTAAGTGCCGATACGGCGAGCGAGGTGCGGCAGATGCCAAGCCAAAAGCGCAGATAATACTGGATGTCTTATCGAGCATTTTGGCAACGCAGATGCCGTGCCGCAGCCGCCGGAGCGGTGCTTAAGCCGTCAGGCGGGAATTGTGCGGTATTGCCTTAGGTTTGCGGCAAGGAACCACCCCTCAGGCCGCTTCGCGTCCAGCTCCCCTCCAGGGGAGCCACCACAATCATGGGGTCCCCCGCCCTACTGGCCTGGCAAATATTTCACCGAACCTATGCCCACAAATACAAAAATGCCGCAGCAGACTGTTACATCTGCTGCGGCATTTCTATTTAGGGGTTAATGGGCTGGGTTACAGCTCATTGTTCCGGCGTGGGATTACTGCCGAATGCCGGTGTTCTTATCGAAATGATAAGTGCGGCCATCGATGACTGCATCGCCCTTAGCCATGGTGCCATAGATCGGGTCGAAATAGTAACGCTTGTCAGCGCTCCAGCCCTTGATCATGTGGCCCTGTGCATCGTAACGGACCCACTTGCCGGTACCATCGGCGCGGTCTGCCCACTGGCCAGCTTCGGATTCCTGATAGACATCCTTGCTGGTGGCTTTCTTGCCCTGATCAACAGAGTCCAGCCAGTACCAAGCATCGGAAGCCGGGTCATAGATTTCCTTGCCGCGGCCATCCAGGCCCTGGCGAACGCCCTTTTCGTACCAGAAGTCAGCGCCTTTGATGGTCAGCCACTGGCCGTCCAGAGCGATACCGGTGTACTCGTCAAATGCGCAAGGTACACCGTCAATATCGCCTGCGCCCTTAGCCATAGCGCCGGTGATCAGGTCAAAGTAGTAGGTGCCCTTATCGGTCGTCTGCCAGCCCTTGACCATGTGGCCGTTCTCATCGTAACGGACCCACTTGCCGGTGCCATCGGGCTTATCAGCCCACTGGCCGGCGGCGGATTCCTGGTAAACGTCCTTGCTGACGGTCATTGCGCCGCCCTGGACAGCATCCAGCCAGTACCAAGCGTCGGAATCGGGATCATAGATCTCTTTGCCGCGGCCGGTGGTACCCTGCTTCACGCCCTTTTCGTACCAGTACTTCTTGCCGTTTTCTTCAACCCAGCCGTTCTTCTCGCCGTACTTGGCGGTGTAGTCCTTGCCGTTGAAGTTGACAGCAGCGGTGGTAACGCCGCTGGTCTGCTTTACCGTTGCATCCACGAACTGAGCGCTTGCGCAGTTCTTATCGGTGCAGGTAAAGACAGCCATTGCGGTAATGGTGGTCTTTTCAGCGGCACCATGAACGGTGCGCGTTTCGGGTTCAGTAGACGGTGCCTCTCCAAAGGTTGCTTCAAACTTCACATAGTTTGCAGGCATAGTGAAGGTATACGTGTAATTGTTATTCAATACCTTCTGCGTAATATTTTCGCCGGTATTGCCAACATAATAGATCGCATCGGTCAATACGTAGGTGGTACCATTCGGCTTGAAAGTAGCTGTAACTTCTGTACCTTCCGCAAAGCGGGTCTCACCATCATCAGTAAATGTGACAGTGCCCTCGCCCTCCGTCTCAACTACAATGCCATACTTAACAGTCGTGAACTGTACACTGACGGTCACATCAGCAGCAGGCATTGCAAAGGTGTAGGTGTTGGCTTCGGTGCCTTCTGCCACCGTAACGGTCTGCTCGGTGCCCTCTGCATCGGTGTAAGTAACCTTCAGGCCATTTTCTGCCAGCTGTGCAAGCTTATACATGTCATCAGCCGGGGTAACGGTCAGGGTAACAGTATCGCCAGACTTCAGACCCTCAAGCTTTTCAGTTTCCTGTCCATTGACCGTAACTGTGCCTTCACCGCCCTTAGTTGCGGTAACGCTGTAGGTTTTAGCCTTAACAGGCTCAAACGCAGCGCTAACGGTAACATCAGCGGCAGGCATCGTGAAGGTGTAGGTGTTTTCCTTACCGTCTACTGCCTTAAAGTCGTTAATTTCTTTCTTCGTTCCGCCATCCGTATAAGTAGCTTTCAGGCTGCCGTCCGTGTACTTAAAGTTGGTATTCGGGGTAACGGTAACAGTAACAACATCCTTCGCAGCTGCGGTTTTCGGCTCTACGCCCACAGTGCCGTTTTCAACAGTACCCGCCACAGTAACGTTATACTTCTTAACCTCTTCAAACGCTGCGCTGACAGTTGCATCGCCAGCGGGCATTGCAAAGGTGTAAGTGTTGGCCTTTTCTGTGTCAGGAGTTGCTTTCAGGGTCTGATTGTCGCCGTAAGTAACCACCACACCGTCAGCCGTCAGGGTATAGCCATCCTTCGGGGTAGCCACAACGGTAACGCTGGTGCCCTCAGCAACCTTATCCAGGTCAGCTTCGGGGCTGGTGATCTTCAACGTATCCTTGTTAGCATCGGCCACCTTGACCGCATAGGTCTTAGCGGCTTTGGTAACATTGATGGTCACATCGCCGTCCGGCATGGTGAAGGTGTAAACCGTCTTAGCCTTTTCGGTGGTAGCCTGGGCTGCGGCTTCGTCCTGCGCTGCTTCCTGAACTTCAGTCAGAGCAACATCGGTATCGCCGTTCTTTGCGGTAACGGTAACGATATCGGTGCCTTCCTTTTCTACGGTCAGGGTAACGGTATCGTCCTTGATGTAGGTGTTGCTGGTGGTGCCCAGGGTCAGGGTAACGCCATCAACTTTATTCAGGGTAACGGTGTGGGGGGTGCTTTCGGTTGCGGTATGGCAATCAGAGCACAGGTACACATTGTTGCCAACGGACTTGGTTTCCAGCTCGTCCAGAGCCCAGGTATGGCCCTTGGGCAGTGCGCCGTCAGCGTACACCTTTTCACCCTTGGTCAGGCCGTACTTGGTGGTGCGGTCCTGGGTGTAAGCGGGGGTATCGCACCATGCTGCAACGGAAACATTGGTGGTTGCGCCGCTGCTCAGGTCGCTGACCATGTCGGACATCGGCATGGTTTCAACCAGGTTAGCGCACCACATGAACTCTTCGTTCTTGTTCTTCTCGTCAGAGCTGCCCATGTTCTGGTTGTAACTCGGGTTGTAGTTCCAGGACTCGGTCTTGTAGCTCTTACGGTTTGCATAAGAAGTGCCGGAGGCATCGGTCTTGACTTCTGCCTTGCCGTCCACCAGTTCCTTATAGGTGTTGGACAGGTTGGTGCCGACAGAAACGATCAGCTGATCCTTGGTGGTGTTGATGCCGGTGATCACAGTCTGGCCCTGCTGGGTGGTGGTAGCAAAGCTGTAGCTGTCACGCAGGGTCAGGCCAGCCAGAGGATGGTTCATGAAGGTGTCCAGATACTGCACACTGTCGGTATTCTGTTTGCTATCCATGATAACCATGCTCATGCCGGGAAAGTGGGTATCGGGAACCTTGTTGCCGTCCTTATCCTTGGTCAGCTTAATGCCGCCATAGACAGTGTTGTATTCCTTCACTTCTTCCACTGCGCCGGTGGTCGGGTCCATACGGTAGATGGCGTTGTTGACGTTGAAGTACAGCTTGCCATCATACAGTGCGGTAGAGTGTACCAGTGCGGGGTAGATCCGCTTTGCAGCAGCGTCTGCCAGGCACTCGGTGTTCAGGTTGTTTTCAACCTTGGCATGCTTATCTTTTGCACTGGTATCGATCTTATAGATGGTGCCAGCTTCGGCCAGGACCTTGGCATTGCTGTCGTCATCATTGAAGTTGCTGCTGGTTTCCTTCAGATCGTTGTAGTACATCAGGATGATATCAAACGGGTCATCCGTCTTGGTAAAGCTGCTCATGCTGAAGCCGCCGGGTCTGCTGCTGGAATCCTCTTTGCGGATATAGTAGTTCGCATTACGCGGACGTGCTTCCAGAGTATCGGGGCCCTGGTTCTGCATCTTCTTCATGAACTGCTGCATCTGGGAGTTGTTACCAGAGCTGCCGGAACCAGAGTTGCCGTTGTTGCCGTTCTCGGACTGCTGGCGGCGCATGTTGTTATACAGGTTCTGGTTGGTCGTGGTATCAACGTAATAGAAGTAATTATTGTCGAAGTAGATGGGGCTGCAGATAGAGGTGAACCAGGTATCCTCGTAGCAGGTATCGGTGTAACGGGTCTCGTTCTTGTTCTCCGCCTTGGTGTAAGAGTAATGCGGCTTGCCGTTGTTCAACACAACATTGCCGTCATCATCCACATCGGGATTCTTGTTCTTGGTGTAGGTGTAGCCATCGTACAGCGAGTCAATGTAATCATAGTACTTGCTGTAACGGCCTTCCAGACCGGAGGGAGAAACCAGGAAGTTGACATGGCGCAGGTCGCCTGCGTTCTCAACGCGGGTCTGGGCCATGCACTCGGTGTTCACGTCGTCATAGCAGACGTCAACATAGTACCAGTTCTTGTTGGCTTCGCCGGTGGTCATCGTAGCAGAATTGCTATCGCCCTGCAGCTTGTTGACCTTGACTGCGTTGAAGTAGTGGACGTTGTTGAACATGCCGCCGCCGAACGCATTACCGGCAACACTGGTATCAGAAGTATCGCAGTAATACAGGATCTGGGCAAAGTCAACAACAGCGTTATCGCCTACTTCATCGGGGGTCTTCCAGCTGCCGTCATCATTCTTATAGATGCTCTTGTTGTCAGGCAAATTCTGGACCATGTAGTTAAATGCAGCTGCATAGCCCAGGCAGATGCAGCCATACTCAACGCCCTTAGCGCCGATCTCGCCGCCCAGCAGGGCGCCGAAAGCAGTCGTCTGGATGGGGTCGTTGTTGCCGCCGCCGGTGATATCGCCCATGGAGCCCATATCGAATTCTGCAACCTGGGAGATCCAGTCGTGCAGGATCAGCAGCTTGGTAACATAGTCAGCGCTGTCACCCAGCTCGGCAACCTGTTTCAAGCCTTCATTACGGATGGCTTTCAGAGCTTCGCCATAGTTCATGACGTAAGACATGAACGCCTGCGGCAGCATGTTCAGCATGAATGCCATGGTGGTCGGCGGGACATCATCGTTCGGATCAATGCTGCACAATATCTTGATTGCGCCCATGGTGCCGGTGATGCTGCCATCCTCGCCCTGCTTCTGAACGCCCTTGGAGGTCCAGAACGGGGCAACCACGCCGAAGTACTCTGCTTCGTCCTGGTTGAACTGCGACAGCTGGAAGTAGTAGTAGTTCATCTGCGCAGTCGAGACATCGTAAGTATTGGTGACCTGGTTGCCCTGGTCGTCCACATACACGGCAGTCTTCTGGCTGTCGTACAGCAGCAGGCTGTTCTTGCCCTTGTTGTCGCCGCTCTGATAGGTGAAGTTCACCTTGCTTGCGTCAACCGGGTTGTTCTGCATATCGTACCAGTTGCCGTCCTTCATTGCGGACACCAGGGTAACGCCGGTGCCGCCGGAGGTGGTATCCAGGGTCGGGGTGCCGCCCACATTGATGTAGACGGAATTGTCATTCTGGTCTACCACAACGCTGACCGGCATGGTCATTACCGGCTGGGTTTTGATTTCTTCGCCGCAGACAGCGCACTTGAAGGTGACGCTGGTGCATTCCCAGTCAATGGTAACGGGAGCGCCGGCAGAAATTTTGCCGGTTTCGCTGTCATAGAACAGCTGGGCGTTGCTGTAGTCAGCGGCCAGCTCGCCCTCGATCTTCTTCATTTCCCAGTTGAAGGTAGCAACAAAGTTGCCATCTGCATCCTTGGGCACGGCATGGTTCTGGCAGGGCAGGGCGGCAATGTCGTCGGTGCGGGTGGTGGGTTCCTTGTATTCCTTCTTAACCGGGCTCTTGTCAGCGGGCACGCTGGCAGAGTAAACGGTCTTGCCGGCAGCGCCGGGCTTTGCCTCGGTGGTATCCTTGGTTACGGTGCCTTCTACCTTCTGGTAGGCATCGCCCTCTTTACAGGTATACACAGCGGTGTAAGCCCAGCCGTCATCGGTCTTGGTCCAGTAACCATCGGGGGTTTCCTTCCAGGTATGGGTGTGGCCATCCTCCGGGTTGGTGTCATTCCAGTACCATTTCGGCTCGCCATAGGTATGGCCGTCCGTAGCGGCGCTGGCCGCAAAGGTATCGGAGTTTTCAGCAACGTAAGCCTGTGCGTAGCTGTCAGCCTGCTGCGCAATCACTTCATCATCGCTGTTGGTCATGGACTCCATCGCAGAGGTCATGCCGGAGCTGCCGGTAAAGGTAACGGCGGTCACAACGCCTGCGGCGTTCGTCTCATAGCCCAGGTCGGTAACGGCGCTGGACAGATGATACGTTTTGATGGTGGCAGCCATCACCGATGCCATCTCGTCCTTGTTCAGGCCATAGGCTTCGGTGTTGATCTTGCCGGCTGCGGCGTTGGCGTACATGGCATCGGCCAATGCATTTTCCAACGCTGCAAGGCTCATGCCCGCCTTGCTCTGTGCAGTCGCTTCCAGCTTGGCATCGTCCTGCTCCAGTTCATGCACTTCGCCCTGGGCAGCCAGCGTTTGGGCTGTCTGCTTGATCAGGTCTGCGGTGCTGGTGAACTTGGGCAGGGACTGCACAGCGCTGGCCGCGCTTGCTGCGCTAGCTGCAACAGACTGCGCTACCGAAGAATCAATCTTGGTAGTTTCGGCTGCTGCGGGAAGCGCCACGCTTTGGGCAACCATGGCTGCTGCCAACACGGATGCACCAAAACGCTGAAGGTTTTTCTTCATAGTTTTATCCTCCCTTAAGTGTTACTACTTTCCCCTTTTGTGTGAAAAGTGGTACGGCAGATGTGCGGCACTTTGCAGGTGTTGATTGCAAAACGCCTGGTTGTGCTCCCCTCGGTCTGGCGATCCCTTGCCGGGCTGCGGCCTGCTTTTGGGGCTTTTGGCCCCGGCACAGCGGCTGACAAAACGTTGTACCGGCTGCATGCCTTGATCCCGCAAATGATAACCTTTCCGACACATCTAGGTATATACATTATATCACAGTTGCCAGAATTTGCATAGTTCATTAGCGCGGTTTCTATCTAAATTTTTGTCCTTGAATCAACTGAAACCTGTTTTTCGCACATTATTTGCGTTGCGGTGCGGTGACCCTTTGGCGGTACTTATTAACATTTTTGAATGGTTTATTCCTAATTTTATCAAATGATTGAACATTTACCCCGATAATGTTCTTTGCAATCTCTTAATCCAATCACCCGGTATTGTGATCGCGCATTTTTTGCCATTTCGGTTTGGCTTGTTGTTGAGAGATTTGGCAGAGATTGGAGGAAACTTGAAGGGAAAATTGTAGGTTGAGAATTGCCCATTATAAATTGTACTGTAGAGAGCCTTCCTGACCGTTCCGAAAACTTAGGGATAGATCAACCCTTGCCCCTTAACCGCGACCTAAAATACAACTTCCCAAGGTAGGGCGGTGTGAGTGCCCCCTTCTGCTCCACTTTTTCAAAGTTCCGAATGGTGTCCTCTCCCCTATCTACAATTCCTGATGTTTTCATGATGCCTTCCTTGGTCTTCCACACCCGGCCTTTGCCCCCTCCCCGCCCCATAAGTCGTACACAACAAAAAGGCCCCTGCCTTAACAGCAGGAGCCTTGAAAGCTATATCACAAGCCGAAAATTACTTCTCGATCTTGGAAACAACGCCGGAACCAACAGTGTGGCCGCCTTCGCGGATAGCGAAACGCATGCCTTCTTCCATGGCAACCGGGGTGATCAGCTCAACGTGCATATCAACGTTGTCGCCGGGCATGCACATCTCAGTGCCTTCGGGCAGGGTGATGATGCCGGTAACGTCGGTGGTACGGAAGTAGAACTGAGGACGATAGTTGTTGAAGAACGGGGTATGACGGCCGCCTTCTTCCTTCTTCAGGACGTAAACATGGCCATCGAAAGTGGTGTGGGGATGAACAGAGCCGGGAACAGCCAGAACCTGGCCACGCTCGATCTGGTCACGGTCAATACCACGCAGCAGAGCGCCGATGTTGTCGCCAGCCTGAGCGAACTCGAGGCTCTTGCGGAACATTTCCAGACCAGTGATGGTGGTGGTCAGCTTCTCTTCCTTCAGACCAACGATTTCCATCTGATCGCCGACATGAGCAGTACCACGCTCAACACGACCGGTAGCAACGGTGCCACGGCCGGAGATGGTCATAACGTCCTCAACGGGCATCAGGAACGGCTTATCAGCAGCACGGTCCGGAGTCGGGATGTAGCTGTCAACAGCGTCCATCAGCTCCCAAATGCACTTGTATTCCGGAGCATCGGGATCCTTGGAAGTGCTCTCCAGAGCCTTCAGAGCGGAGCCACGGATGATCGGGGTGTTGTCGCCGTCGAAATCCTGGCTGTCCAGCAGCTCGCGAACTTCCATTTCGACCAGGTCGAGCAGCTCTTCGTCGTCAACCATATCGCACTTGTTCAGGAACACAACGATCTTGGGCACGCCAACCTGACGAGCCAGCAGGATGTGCTCACGGGTCTGCGGCATCGGGCCATCGGTTGCAGCAACAACCAGGATAGCGCCGTCCATCTGAGCAGCACCGGTGATCATGTTCTTGATGTAGTCAGCATGGCCCGGGCAGTCAACGTGGGCATAGTGACGCTTCGCGGTGTGGTACTCAACGTGAGCGGTATTGATCGTGATACCACGAGCCTTCTCTTCAGGAGCCTTATCGATGCTGGAGTAATCCATGAAATCGGCGTCGCCCTTCAGAGCCAGAACCTTGGTGATAGCGGCAGTCAGAGTGGTCTTGCCGTGGTCAACGTGACCGATGGTACCGATGTTGACATGCTCCAAAGAGCGGTCAAATTTTTCCTTTTCAGCCATTGGAAGTATCCTCCTTTAATTCAAACAGATAAAATAGCCTGTTGTAAGGCTATCATACTAGATTTTTCAAGAAAAATCAAGTATTTTGCGCGAATTTGTGCAGAATCAGCCCTTATTGCGCTCGGTCATGATCTTATCTGCAACACTCTTGGGAACCTGCTGGTAATCAGCCGGCTCCATGGAGTACTGGCCACGGCCCTGGGTCTTGGAACGCAGGTCAGTAGCGTAACCGAACATCTCGGACAGAGGAACCATAGCGGTGACACGGGCAGTGCCATCGGTGGATTCCTGGTTCTGGATCGCGCCGCGGCGGCTGTTCAAGTCGCCAATGACGTTGCCCATATACTCGTCAGGAACAACAACGTCAACCTTCATGATGGGCTCCATAATGACGGGATCAGCCTTCTTCATAGCATCCTTGAATGCCATGGAGCCGGCGATGGAGAACGCCATTTCAGAGGAGTCAACTTCATGATAGGAGCCGTCCCACAGAGTGACCTTGACATCCACAACGGGATAGCCAGCCAGAATGCCGGACTTCATCGCGCCCTGGATACCGTTGTCAACAGCGGGGATGTATTCCTTCGGGATAGCGCCGCCAACAATACCGTTGACAAACTCATAACCCTTACCCGGGTTGGGCTCAATCTTGATCTTAACGTGACCATACTGGCCCTTACCACCGGACTGACGTGCGTACTTGGTTTCCTGGTTAGCATCCTTGCGGATGGTTTCACGGTAGGCAACCTGAGGTGCGCCAACGTTAGCTTCGACCTTAAACTCGCGGAGCAGACGGTCCACGATGATTTCCAGGTGGAGCTCGCCCATGCCGGCGATGATGGTCTGACCGGTTTCTTCATCGGTCCAGGTACGGAAAGTCGGGTCCTCTTCAGCCAGCTTAGACAGGGCAATACCCATCTTCTCGCTGCCAGCCTTGGTCTTGGGCTCGATGGCAACGCGGATAACCGGCTCGGGGAAGTTCATGGACTCGAGGATGATGGGATGCTTCTCATCGCACAGGGTATCACCAGTGGTGGTGTTCTTCAGACCAACAGCAGCGGCGATATCGCCAGCGTAGCAGATGTCGATATCCTTACGGTTGTTTGCATGCATCTGCAGGATACGGCCGATACGCTCGTCCTGATCCTTAACAGAGTTGTAAACAGTGGTGCCAGCCTCAACGGTACCAGAGTACACGCGGAAGAAGCACAGCTTACCGACATACGGGTCAGTCATAATCTTGAATGCCAGTGCAGAGAACGGCTGATCATCGGAAGAAGTGCGATCTTCTTCCTCGCCAGTCTCCGGGTTGGTGCCCTTGATGGCCGCAACGTCGGTCGGAGCGGGCATATAATCAACGATTGCATCCAACAGTTTCTGAACGCCACGGTTCTTGTAAGAAGAGCCGCAGACAACAGGAACGATCTCGTTGGAAATAGTAGCCTTACGCAGAGCAGCCTTGATTTCTCCCTTGGTCAGCTCTTCGCCGTCCAGGTACTTCATCATCAGCTCTTCGTCGGTCTCAGCAACAGCTTCGATCAGCTTGTCATGATATTCCTGAGCCTGTTCTTTCAGGTCTTCAGGAATTTCCTCAACGCGCACATCATTGCCCATATCATCATAGTAGATATCGGCTTTCATGTCGATCAGATCGATGATGCCGCGGAAAGTGTCTTCCTGGCCGACAGGCAGCTGGATAGGCACACCGTTGGCATGCAGACGATCATGCATCATCTGTACGCAGCGGAAGAAGTCAGCACCCATGGTATCCATCTTGTTGACGTAAACCATGCGGGGAACCTTGTACTCGTCAGCCTGGCGCCAAACGGTTTCAGACTGAGGCTCAACGCCACCCTTTGCGGCCAGAACGGTAACAGAACCGTCCAGAACACGCAGAGAACGCTGAACTTCAACAGTAAAGTCAACGTGGCCCGGGGTGTCGATGATGTTGATACGATGACGGTTCTTTTTGAACAGAGCCGGATCGTGCTGGGTCTCGGTGTGGCTCCAGTAGCAGGTGGTTGCAGCGGAAGTGATGGTAATACCACGTTCCTGTTCCTGCTCCATCCAGTCCATCGTAGCAGCGCCGTCATGAACTTCGCCGATCTTATGGTTAATACCGGTGTAGTACAGAATGCGCTCGGTGGTGGTGGTCTTGCCTGCGTCGATGTGGGCCATGATACCGATATTTCGGGTCATTTGCAGGGATACGTCTCTCGGCGTTGCCATGGCTTAAACCTCCTCAGTAAGCAGATCAATAACGGTAATGCGCGAAAGCCTTGTTGGCTTCTGCCATCTTGTGGGTATCTTCGCGCTTCTTGACGGCGCCGCCAACGTTGTTGGTAGCGTCAATGATCTCGGCGGCCAGGCGAGCGGACATGGTCTTTTCACCACGGCTGCGGCTGTACAGAGTCAGCCAGCGCAGGCCGAGGGTCTCGCGGCGGGCGGGGCTGACCTCCAGAGGAACCTGGTAGGTGGAGCCGCCGACACGGCGGGCCTTAACTTCGAGGCTGGGCATGATGTTTTCCATGGCCTTCTCGAACATTTCGAGAGGATCGTTGCCGGTCTTCTCTTTGACAGTCTCAAAAGCTTCGTAAACGATCTTCTGAGCGACGCCCTTCTTGCCATCCAGCATGATGCTGTTGACCAGACGGGTGACGAGCTTGGAATTGTAAATAGGATCAGCCAGAACTTCGCGCTTTGCGATTTTACCTCTTCTGGGCATCTTTCTTCCCTCCTTCACATTAATGATATCATCGGTACTCGAAAGTTAAAGAAAACTCCCGTTATGCCACAAAAGGGTCAGCTGACCATTTTATGGCGAAAAGATGTTTCCTTACTTCTTGGCACCGGCCTTGGGACGCTTTGCGCCGTATTTGCTGCGAGCCTGGTTACGGTTTGCAACACCCTGAGTATCCAGAGTACCACGGATGATGTGGTAACGGACACCGGGCAGGTCCTTAACACGACCGCCACGGATCAGGACAACGCTGTGCTCCTGCAGGTTATGGCCGATACCAGGAATGTAGGAGGTGACCTCGATACCATTCGTCAGGCGGACACGGGCAACTTTACGCAGAGCAGAGTTGGGCTTTTTGGGGGTCATGGTACGAACAGCGGTGCAAACACCACGCTTCTGGGGGCTGTTCATGGTGGTGTACTGCTTCTTCTGGGAGTTGTAGCTCTTCTGAAGGGCAGGAGCAGTGCTCTTGGTTACCAGGACCTCACGGCCTTTGCGTACGAGCTGGTTAAAAGTAGGCATTTCTTTTCTCCTTTCTTGATTATTCCGCGCAGTTTTTTGCGGGGGTTGTGCTTCCATTTTGGCCGCACTTGACCCCTTAACTCACGCATTTATTATAATAGCGGATAAACCACGCTGTGTCAAGAGTATTCACAAAAAATATTTCAAATAATCGTGCAAGATGCTGATTTTCTGCACTGGGGGTTCTAATTGTGCGCTTAAGGTGTATCTGAAAACAAAGAATCAGATACACCCTCGGACTTTCCCCTGCTTATTTTGCAGCTTCCAGCTGTGCCACGCAGGCTTCGGCTTCGTCCAGAATGCGGCCGAACTTATCCAGGGCAGCATCCACCGGGGCGGGGGTGGTCAAGTCCACACCGGCATGGCGCAGCTCATCCAGCGGGTAAGCGCTGCCGCCCATGTGCAGGAACTCCAGGTACTTCTTAACAGCCGGTTCGCCGTTCTTCAGGATGCCCTCGGACAATGCCACGGCAGTGGAATAGCCGGTTGCATACTTATAAACATAGAACGGGCGGTAGAAGTGCGGGATGCGTGCCCACTCGTACTGTACTTCGTCATCCACAACCAGCTCCGGTCCAAAGTAGTCCACAATGAGCTTCTTGTACAGATTGTTCAGGGCGGCGGGGTTCAGGGCTTCGCCGCGCTCGGCCATGGCGTGGGCATCGCGCTCAAACTCGGCAAACATCGTCTGGCGGTAGACGGTTCCCTTGAAATTTTCGAGGTACTGATTCAGCAGGGCCAGGCGGGTTGCGGGATCCTGGTTCTTTTCTGCCAGCAGGTGCTCAATGAGCAGGTTCTCGTTGACGGTGGAAGCGACCTCTGCGACAAACAGGGTATAGTCGGCATACTGGGCAGGCTGGGTATGGCGGCTGAACCAGCTGTGCATGCTGTGGCCCATCTCATGCGCAATGGTGGAAACGCTGTCCAGCGTACCGGTAAAGTTGCACATGATATAGGGGTTGGAATCATAGCTGCCGCCGGAGTAAGCGCCGCCGCTCTTGCCCTTGTTGGGGAACACATCGATCCAGCGCTCGGCAAAGCCCTTGCGAACGATGGTGCCGTACTCTTCGCCCAGCGGTGCAACGGCATCCAGAACCATCTGCTTGGCCTGGTCATAGGTGTAATGGGCGCTGACGCCCTTGGTCAGCGGGGCGTACACATCATAGTAGTGCAGCTCGTCCACACCCAGGATGCGCTTGCGCAGAGCAACATAGCGGTACATATCCGGCAGGTGCTTGCGCACAGTAGCCACCAGGTTATCATAGACCTGGCCGGGCACGTTCTCCCCTGCCATGGACATGGCGCGGGAAGATTCATAATGACGGACGGAGGCTTCGGCGGTAGCGGTCTTGACAGCGCCGGAGTAAGAGGCAGCCAGCGTGTTGATGTGCTGGCGGAAGCTCTTGTAGTAGCTTTCAAAGGCATTCTTGCGCAGCACGCGGTCATTGGAGGTTTGCAGCAGGATGTAGTTGGAAGCGGTCAGCTCCACATCGTTGCCCTCGCCATCCTTGACGGAATCGAACACCATGTCGGCGTCTTCCAGGTTATCGGCAACATTTTTCGGGGTGCCGAATGCCTCACCGAAAGCAGCCAGCAGCTTTTCTTCCGGGGCGGTCAGGGTGTGAGGCTTTGCACGCAGCAGGTCTTCCAGAGCAAAACGATAGGGGGCAACCTGCTCGTCAGCCATGATGGCATCCAGGGTTTCCTGCGGCAGTGCCAGGATTTCCGGCTGAGCATAGGCGATGGTACCGACAGCCTTTACATATTTGGCGGTAGCGCGGGCATCCATGCTCTGGGCGTCATCAGCACGGGTATCCTCGCTCAGACGCAGGCTGGTGTAGACAGCCAGGTTTTCCAGTTCACGGAACACGCCGATTTCTGCATCATAAAATTCACGAATGCTGGCAGCGTTGTTCAGCTTGCCCTCCCAGGCAGCCAAAGCTTCAATTTTGGGGTCAATGGCGGCAAAAGCCTTTTCCCATTCCGCATCGCTGGCGTACATTTTGGTCAGGTCCCACTGGTACTGCGGGTCCATCTCTTTGCGTTCTTTCAATGCTTCCGACATGGCGGATTCTCCTTTTCTATATGGTGTCTTTCTGAGCCTGTCAGGGAAGCGTTCTCCCCTGCCCTCCATGCAGGCACCATTCATCCTGCACAGACAAACCCAGTATAAAAGTATTATACACCAAATGTTAGAAAAAACAAATCCGTTTTTATTTAAGGCAATACCGCACAATTCCCGCCTTACGGCTTAAGCACCGCTCCGACGGCTGCGGCACGGCATCTGCGTTGCCAAAATGCTCGATAAGACATCCAGTATTATCTGCGCTTTTGGCTTAGCAGCTGCCGCACCTCGCTCGCCGTATCGGCACTTAGAATTATGCGGTATTGCCTTAACAAAAAGCCTGCGCAGAAACAGTGTTTATGCACGGTTCCTGCACAGGCTCATTTCTCTAACTTTCTTTATTTGTCATTTGCCCGGCTTTCCAGCAGGCTTCTTACTTCTCCTGCCAACGCTTCACTTTCATTTGTCGTAAAGATACAATCAGACTGATCTTTCCTGATTCTGAAAAACACCTGATAGTCTTTATTTCCGCAGAACGTCAGCACATCCAGCATGGGCTCGCTCTCCCCTGCCTGATAAGTAACCCAGAAGCGCAGCCGCAGTGGATTGGGGGTGATTTTTCCCGCCTGTTCATTGGTCACGCCCTTGCGGCAGACAAGATATGCGGTTGTATTCCCCTGGTCGTAAGGCAGGTCCACCCGCTGCATATAAACACCATTTCCCATTGTTTCGCAGTGCTGCATCCATGCAGCAACCTCGGGGTAGCTCTGCCATTCCTCCTGCGGCATACTCCAGATGGCCTTGCTTTGGTAGTTTGCTGATGCCACAAAAGCAACGCTCCATAGAACGAGTGCCAGCAGCATTGCCGCTATCAGATACAACATTCTTTTGCCTGTTGATTTTGCAGCCGCCACAATACCGCTTTTCCCTATTGCTATCAAAAAGAGCACAATCATTAGAATCAGCAAGAGCAGCAGAAGCCCCACTGCCGCGCCAAGCCCAACAAATTGCAGAGCAAACCACAGCAGAATTGCCGCTGCCGCAAGCAGCATCCACTTCTGCTTTGCTGTCAGGCTTTCTGCTTTTTCTGTGTTTGCTAATGTTCCCGATTTTTCCGTTCCCGTTGTCCCTTCTAAATCAGTCGCTTCCATATCCGCTGCTTCCAACGGAATTCCCAGCAGCTGCCGCAGCATAAACAGGTTGGCTGTGCCGGGCAGAGCTTTCCCCGTCTCCCTTAATTAAAGATATTGTTGGGTAAAAAAGAAAGGTCAGTCGATTT
>ENA-OROU01001421-OROU01001421.1-human-gut-metagenome-genome-assembly--contig:-NODE-1421-length-20307-cov-5.340707_pt1 | contig 20307 bp, 17 predicted proteins | sample MGYA00242131_ERZ509054 | MGnify/ENA primary metagenome ERZ509054 (study PRJEB26280, sample SAMEA2338749) | human gut metagenome | biome: human gut; feature: human-associated habitat; material: faeces... | reverse complement strand
AGTAATAACTCTTGTGTTTTGTATAACTTTTATTTTTCAAACACGCTCTAGTATTTAATTAACCACAAAAATACTTCCACAACGCTCACAAGTATATTTCCATCGTCTGCCATCGGAGCATAACTTGTGTGCTTTACCCCCACAATAAGGACATGTTACTGTACTCATAAACCTTCCTCCTTTCTTGTTGGTAGCTGGTTTATAGAATCCTTTTCATTCTGCTCTATCACCAGCCTCTGTAATGAATCATCTTTTCAAGTTTTTCAATTCCAAATTCCTCTTCAATAAGCTGGTGATTTGTACAATAACGAAATACTCTCATCGTATATCCATCATCTTTGTTCTTCTGGAATAAAATAGAAATGATATCTTGTTTTAAAGAATCACACATTTCTTTATGACACAAATTATCTTCTGTAGAAAATGGTGGATTATAATCATGATTATGCTTATGCCAAATACCAACTACTTTTAGATCTTCTTCATATAATCCGTTTATCATGTCTGCGATATACTTTACGCTTGACATGTCACAGGATAAGTTTCCCTTTTCATGTATGGCATTTTCCCCTGCTTCTATTGATTCAATAATGTCAATTCCGTCTTCATCATCCTTGCCGAGAAGAGGTCCACCATTTTCGGTGTCTGGAAATCTTTCGATCCCAGACACCATAGCAACTAACGCTCTGTTAGATATCCTGATTTTTTCCATTAGCAGCGCTCCATAGTTCCGCCACACTGGCTACAACGAGCTGTATTTCCACGCGCAAGAATACGAACTGTATAACCACAATTTCTACATTTGAAATATTCACTGGCAAGATTCATTGTGTGGAGTTCAGCAATATTCCCTTTTAAGTTTTCTCTTTTTGTTGTTCTGATTTTCATTTCTTTCATATCCTTTTTCTCCTTTTGAAAATTAATTTGTTTTTTAACACGTTCTTATGTGTTTCTTACAAGTATTATTATATATAGTTTAAAAAAACGACTTTTTTAAGGTTTACAATTATCTTCCTTTATAAATTTGAATTACCATCCTTTTGCAAAAACTGTTACCATAAGTGAAAGTAATAATATGGAAATTTCTTTTATAGCATCTTTATCTTTCGTAATGGTAATTATCTCAATCTTGACTGACTTATGAGCAACTCTATATAATAATTGAATTTCTTCAACTTTCGATATGTATATATACTTGCTCTTTTTTTCTATCTCTTCGAGACCATTAGATATGATTTCACCAAAATAAGGATCGAAAGAAAAATTCAATTCTAATTCAATTAAGTACTTTTCATCTACAGTATCTTCACCATGAAGTTTGTAGTATGACAAATTGATACCTGGATCTGAAAAGTAATATCGATCAATATCGAAAGGTTTATTTTCTCCATAATTGCACCTTCCTAAATCAATATAAATATCTCCCCAAATATCATCTGCCTTATCTAGTTTCTCAAATTTTGTTAAAAATGTTTTATATGGTTCGTAATCCATATGATTAGAATTCATCGTTTCTGTTCTAATAATAAATACACCCATTGAAATTTCTCCTATTTTAAATATCCTTTGCTCTGTAACATTTGAATCATCTCATCAGCATATTGATTAGATGTCTTTTCAAGAAGATTTTCCTTATATGAATCATAATTCAAACTATCCCTTCCATAATTTTCTTCAGCTTCTTTTAATGCAATTGCTTCAGCGAAACATTCGATATTTTCACATTTAATCCCCATATCTTGGAGAGTAGTAATGCCCTTTATAATAACATGTTGCTGTCGATGGGAACATTCATGGGCAACTACACTAACCACCTCAGTTAAGCTTGCATTTGCCACATATGTTATATTGATACACATCAATTCATTATAATCTGAATAGTATCCTAATCTATTGTCCGTCAATTCCTTTACCCCATAAACACTGATTCCATCCACGCCTAAATCTTGCAAGAAATATGTAGTCATTTTCTCAATTTCTTTAAATCTTGATTCTACAGATAAATTATTCCAAGTATCTTCGTCTACAACTTCCCATTTATTTTCTTCCTTAGACAATTCTTTTTCGGATTCTGCATAAGTTGAATAGTAGGTCAAATATTCATCGCTGTCATGAACCTCATTCCAGTTACACCATATTGCAATGGGGCATAGAACAATCATAAGTGATAGTACGGCAAACTTTCTGGCCTTGTAATAACATAAACGGTATTTCTTTTTGTTTTCGATTCCTTCTAATTTTTCATCAAACCATACATCTATACATCCATTCACTGCAAATATCAAAACTACTGTAATAATTAAAATCACAAGAAATAAGTGATATTGTGCAATTTTCAAGACTAGTAGTGCAATTAATGGTATAGCAATGTTAATAAATACATCCAAAGTCGTATTTTTCTTTTTAATGGTACTTACCGCAGAAACAAATGCAACACACGGAAACAGAAAAAACATCAATCTCTGAACCTCTGCATATGTAAAGAACATTCCCCATCTACCATAACTTAATGTAGAAAGCAAATAATAAGGTAGTGCCGTAAAAACAAACAACGCTGCTAACCCCACAGAAAAACCAATATAAGTCATTTTTCCTAATATTTTTCTCTTGTTCATGATTTTCCTCCATATATTATCGTTTTGTATCAAGTTTATTCTCGCATTATTAATAACTCCTAAATTTATTCAGCAATATCACCAATAATATAATCATATCTGGATATCATTGTTTTTTTACATATAATAGAATCTGAGTGATTGTATTCGCCTCCATCTCCCCAAGGTAATTCCAACTTTTCAATTTTACTGGGAATAATAGTTTTTTTTAATCGGTAAGTCGTGAGTTCATCTGGACGAATATTAAAAATTGTACGTTGTTCATTTGTTTTTAGGAACATAAAATACACCCCCCCTTATTAAGAAAAAGATAACTACACTTGTAACATTAGACAGCTCCTTAATCCTCGTTTCCTTTTTGTTTCTTTAATCTTTAATCCAAGTAATTAATGTATTTTCTTTTCTATAACCCTATCTTATATTATTTTTTTATTGACTTTTTTAAGGAAAAAGGCCACTATCAGTAATACACTAATAGCGGCCTTCAAATCCCATTACTCACTTAATATATCTGTTATACCTGCAAACATCATTCTGCCAAGGTATTAATTATACTTCCATAATCTTTATCCAACGTATCTATCACAACTACACAGCGATTTTGCTCTGCTTTTTCTTCTACCTGATAACCATTTGAATCCAAATCACCGATATGCCAAGGTGCTTTGTCACCCAATCCAACTACCTGCATCTGATTGTCCGGAACGCCATAATCCCTCAGAACTTCCATTACTGCATATGCTCGATCGTATGATAGATTGGCCAAAAACTCATCACTTCTATTCATTGAAGACGCTGTACAACCACAAAGATACACTTTATTTTGAGGATTATTTTTCAATGTGAAAGCAACACTCTGTATTGCTTTTTCTGCTTTATCTTTATCCACAAATGTTGCAGCATCACCATTAAACGCAACGCTTTGAGAATCTAAAACCACTGTCTTTAAGGGTGTAACATCAATATCACGCTTATCAGCTCCAACAACAGATACTTTGGGTAAATCAGTGTATGGTTTTGATGTTGAAGAATCAAAACGAAATTCGATTGATTCTGCGCCTGCTTCCTCTAACAGAGCATTCCAAATTTCAATTAGTTTACTTTTCTGAACTTCAGAGAGTTTTTCCTGTGGTTCCGCAGTTTGTCCAGCATATAACCATATAATCTCTGTTCCAGTGAGATCTGGAATAGCTTTTTTATTGATTAATTCAGAAATGATTTCTCTTGTATCCACATTGAACAAGTCATCCTCGTAGAAATTAACATAACCTGTTGTAGATAATCCAGTATCTGCAATAACAAGGTATTTTTCATCACCGTCAGCCATCTTTAATGAATTTGCTGCCAGACGAATCGCTTCTAATGTATCCACTTCTGCATACTTTGCCGTTCCATGAGTATTGAAATATGCTAGTATTTCATCACGATAATTTTCTGCAATTGCTTTTAATTTTGCATCTGATAATCCTTTGACTTCAGGCTCATCAATGTTTACCTTTAAGAATTCTTCTGGCTTACCATCACATCTAATTAAACTACATGTGCCATAAGAATATGTACAGTTATACACCTGATCACAAATTGCATCAGAATTTACAGAAATAACATTTGCATTGCTATGTGCTCCCACTATAACACTTACACTAACACTTCCATTTCTTCCTTCTGCTTCCCCCGTTGTAGAGGAGGTTCCTTTATCACCTCCTCCGCAACCAGTTAAAAGCATTATCAGCATTCCCATCGCAATAATAAATGTACAGATTTTTTTCTTGTTCATGTTTTTCCCTCCATTATTTTGTTATATATTTATAACTATATCACCTAGATTTACTGCGTTTTTTAGGCATATGTTACTTACTTCCTCCCAGAATCAAATGACGCTGTTACATATGATGCTCCAACTGGGTCAGCAAGATATTCTGCAAGATACACTCTCGCCTGTGCTTTAAGGATATTACAGCGTTCATGGATTTCATCAATAGCAACTTTCTTACGGTCTTCATCTAATTTTAACAATGTTTCTCTACGAAAATCAGATGTCTCAGTTGTTGCAATATATGCTTTCAAATCGGTCTCCATTTCTCTCAACTCATATTTACGTAATCTAAGACAATTGATTCTTTCGCGAAGTTCATCATCACTAATATATGCCAACAAGAAATTCACCATTGATGTTACCAATGGCTCGATGGATAACAATATAACTACTGCTGAGCCTTTAATATCATTAGTAGTTTCAGTATCAACATTTTCTTCTGTTTCCAGTTCATTAGTAATGTGATATGAACTACTTTCGCCATATAAATCCTGATACGCAAAGCGAAGATATACAGTACTGATGAAAAGGCTTGAAAATGCAACTGTTGCAATTACAGCCCAAACAGCAGCATGTCTCTTGATTTTGTAGATCGCCTGATGAGTATATTTAGCAATGAGTAAAGGGAGCATGTTAAGTACAAGTGCGATTCCAAAGGAAACTATTTTCCCCATATATTCAGCCTGTGTCATCGCCTGATCTAAAATGTCATATAATACTAATGCATCTAAGACAGACATGCTAATTGTCAGGAAAATGATAAACGCAGGACTACTCCACCACGCAAATTCTGTTTTCTGAAGTTTCTTTTCATTAGAGATAGGAAGTTCATAACCTTCATCATACATTGCTTTAATACCAATTTTTTCTTTTTTATTACGCATTATAATCACCTTCCTTTTCTATGTTCGTAACATATCGCATCTCTTCATAGGCAGTTCCCTTGTTATAAATCTTTTCTAATAAACTAAGATTCTTTTCAATTTCCTGTCGTTCAATAACTACTTCCTCAAGCTTTACTTCTGCTTTAATTTTATCTCCGTCCCAGATCTTGCATAGCTCACAAATTGCATTAAGATGGTCTACCTTCTGATTTTCAAGCATTACGGTAGCCTCTTTTTCGAACTGATCAATTAAGATGTCCATATAACCAGCATTGTACATATCTGGTTTCGCATTTCTAAGCCATGCCTTACAACGCTGTTCAAAACCTGATTCAAATTCCGATAACATAGGTGGCAGTTTATAGTCCTGAGCACAAAGTGTATCATGAGGCCCATATACAGGAATAGAGACCACATTATTATCTTTGTTAATTCTTCTATCTTTATCTTTCTTCTTTGTACCAAACATCATTACACCTCCTCGTAATTATCTGCTAACGCTTTATTTAATAGCCTATTAATATTGCTTAAATGTTTTTCATACACTTTTTTACCTTTAACATCAGGGATAGTAATGTCTGGGTAGGCCGGAAACTCGCTGTTTCCCGCTGCCTTCAGTAATCCCGACCAATAATCTGCTATGTGTTTGAATACTACTTTTTCAGCTTTCTCCAAGTGATGTTGTAATGATGTATCAATCGTTGCAATATCTGTACGCATTTCAGAAAGATGAATAAGAATTTCTTTTTTTCGTTTTTCAATAACAGATAAACCTGAACTAGCAGAAGCTTCCATACGAAGCTGATTTTCCTTATCAAGATTTCTAGGTACTTCTTTCGGACTTAAAAGTTCTAATTCCTTACATTCACTTGCGACGGTGTGGAAAATTCCTTCAAGTGCTTTATCTACTTTTCCATATATTTTGTCGTTATACTCCATAAGAGAGCAAATTCTTCCATGAATCCATGGAGTTGCGTACTTTCCCTCATTGTTACACACTTGAGATTCTTTATATCCTCTAATGCCTGCTTTATAATTAAAGCATTTTAAGTTGAAATAACCATCTGGACGCGCTTTTTTATTTAATTTACTTAAAATTGAATTTGTATTCGCCATTTTGATACCTCCTAGTCATTTTTGATAGTTATATATTAACCTAAAAAAAATGCTTGGTTTTTTAAAAAAAGACGCATTGTCATTACTCATTAGGAGTTGTCAACAATGCGTCTTTTTCCATATATTCCCTACTTCTATATACAAAAATGGAAACATATTATCAAACGTTTATTTAGTTGTTACTTAAAATCATATTTTCTATTATATGGCTCAAAAGGACAATTAAACTGTTGGGCATATACATACGCAGTGGAATTCTTCTTCCCCACAATGATAATATCGCTACCAAATCCACTTCCGATAATTGGTCTTAATATTTTTGTATCCTTACTCATAAATACTATCTTCGTAAATCTGCAATCTCGAAAAGCATCTGCTTCAATGACTTCAACTGATTCAGGAATTATTAATGTGCCTTCTAAACCGCTACAACCAGCAAACGATTTCATACCAATTTTTATAGTATGTGGCGGAATGTATAATTCACCTTTAAAGTTAGAACAGTTTTGAAAAGCTGCCAAACCTATAACTCTTAGCTGCGATGGAAGTTTTAAAACCCCCGAAAAACCAGTCTTATAAAAGGAGTATTCTTCAATGACTTTCAAATGATCAGGAAGAACTAATTTACCATCTAGATTTTCACAGCCGCCAAAAGCTGCACATCCTATTGTCTTTAAAGACTCCGGCAATTGTAACGTTCCGCATAATCCTTCACATCCCCAAAACGCTGCACGTCCTATTGTCTTTAAAGACTCCGGCAATTGTAATGTTCCACATAATCCTTCACAATCCCGAAACGCCTCTTCGCCTATACTCTGCAAACAGGAATTGTTAAAAGTAATTTGTCCTTTCAAAGCCCGATTACCTTTAAACTCATATTCTTCAATTTTTATAATACTTGGTCGAATATTTAGATGTTCATCAAAAAATTGCTTTATTCGTGACTGTGCAGAAATCCAAGTTCTTTCATCTTCCCAATCACAAGATATCATGCCATCGTCATAAAAAATATCGTTAACTTCATCTAAATATTCCTCGTCAGATTTATTAATTATGACATTTATTAAGTCAGAAATATTAGACACGTTACATGGTAATATTAAATCTCCAATAGCACCACAGTCTTCAAATACCGCACAACCCCATTGCTTAATACCAGATGGAACCTTAACATCTCCATTTAACATATGGCACCCCCAAAAAACTCCATTTCCGACGGACTCTAAAGTATTTGGTAAGTTTACAGACGTTATTTTATTGCAATGAGAAAATGCAAATTCATCTATAATTTCAACTCCTTCAGGAATCGACAAAGTTCCGGTAAAACCGCAATATGAAAATGTATGTTCTTTAATTACCTTTAAGTTGGGGCTAACTTTTAAAGTTCCTGTCAGATTAGTGCATGTATCGAAAGCCCCTGACCCCAGAAATTCTAATTTCTCTGGAAGAATCAAATCACCAACAAACCCGCATTCTAAAAAAGCTCCATGTCCTATATAACAAAGAGAATTCGGCAGTACTAGCTGAAATTTCAAATTACTACATTCTCTAAAAGCAAAATCTGAAATTTTCTTTAAATTATCAAAAAATTTAAAATAATTTAATTTCACGCATCCCCAGAATGCCCCGTCTCTTATCTCGTTTAGTCCAATTGAAAAATTAACACGCGTGATTTCTTCGCACCTATAAAAGGTATATTCATGTATTATTTTAATTTTACTCGGTATATTTATTTCACCTTTCAAATTTTTACAGCCACAAAAACATTCTCTTCCAATATAACAAATCGATTCTGGAATCTGTCGTATGCTCACAATACCTGAGCAGCCCGAAAATGTTCCTTCTTCCAATCTTTCTATATTTTCAGGCAGGTGTAGCTTTGAATTAAACCCTGAACACTCAACAAAACAACGACATCCAAGTTTTTTCAATTGTTTAGGTAATACTAAACTTCCATATAACTGTTTGCATGAAGCAAATGCAAATTCTCCTATTTCATTTACCGTTTCCGGCAACACTAGTTCACCACAGACTGTAGAACCGCCAAAAGCCCAACGGCCAATTTCCTTTAAATATGGAGGAAATATGATACTATGTATATTTTTATTATTCCTTGCAAATCCTTCTTCAATTCTTAATACATCTGCTCCATTAATCTTATTTGGTAATCTTAAATGACTTTCATCTGTCAAATATAAATAAAGCAATGTTGCATATGCATTTTCATAGTTTTCTATTTCTATGCAATAATCGCTTCCCCAATATCGATTTCTTCTGTACTTTAAATCCAAAACAGTTTCGTACTTTTCTTTTTGTATATCCCAAATACCATAAGTACTCCCATACTCATATTTTATTGTACAAAAAATAGCATTAGGATATTTTTTGCTTTCTAACGTTCCATTCCAATATTCTTTAATCAATGTCTTATCTAACACAGCCGACATCATCAAATTTGTTTCTTTATATTTATCTTCTTCCTTAATTTCTTTCCACAGTATATGAGCAAAAAACTTGTCTTCTTTTTGCGTTGTTTCACTCATAGATAACCAATTTTGTAATAAATGATTACAAAGACCTTTCCTCTCATCTTTAACTATTAATCGATCATCTCCAAATAATTGTAAAACTTCTGCCAAAAGAGGATGTATTGATACAAATCTTTCGGATTTCTGAATCCAGTTCAAACGCCTAAGTTTGTCACATGCACTTTTCATATACACGCACTTTTCAGGAACATCGCCAAGTATTTGAAACAAAAATCTTGCATTGATTTGTTCCGCTGGCATCATACATAATACAGTTAATAAAACTTTTTGAAACTTAGTAAAATCATAATACAAAATGTCAGAAAAATAAATTTTCATCAACTCTGATATAGTACCTTCTTTATTGTCATATACAATTTCAGCGCCATCAAGTTCCGCATTCTCAAGGCTAATACTCATGCGCCTTCTCAACTCCGAAAATCCTAATCCAAACTCTCGACATTGTATAGCAATCATAGATAGAAGTAACGGATTATACATCGCCATTCTACAAACATCAATCACCAAATTTTTGTCCTCGGAACGGATTTCCTTTTTATCATTCACAAAATAATTCTTACAAAATACATCAAATGCGAATAGCTGTTGATTATTATTCCCAATTTCCAGAATTCTCTCAGGAACAACTTTTAAGTAATCACTTCCATTTCTAGTAGTAATTATTACATCAGCTTTACCTGTCTTTTCCTCTATTGCGCGAATAAAATTATTATTAATCTTATTGCAGTTATCAATAATAATTAGAACAGTATTATCAAAATTTAAAAATAGTTCTTCAGCTATCTTTTTGTTGAAACTCTCATTCCTAATGGTATACTTACTATTTACGAGAAGTGACAATATGTCATATTCTCCATCAAACGTTTCGGGACAAGTCAACATAAATACTTTTTTATAATTTGCTCTCTTTGTCCATGCATAGGCCTTTGCAAGTTCCGTTTTGCCAGATCCACCAATTCCTTTAATTAGACAATATCCTTTTTCCGAAATGCCATTATGCAAAATTTCATCAATACAGTTCAGTTCCTCATTTCTTACAACGTATGTTCCCTCATCTATCGTGTGTGGTTTCACTACAAATGTATTAACAGTGTCTAAAATCTTACATGTTGTCTGATCAAGTTCTAGCTCATCCAACATTTTCCGAACATCTTCTTGCATCTTCAATGCTGTTGCATAACGATTTTCTGGCTTTTTATCACATGCTCGTTTCAAGAACTCAATCAACCTTTTTTTAATTTTACTTGACATCTGGAGTTCTCCGATTTCATATTCAATGTCATAAAAAGTCATTTTTAATAACTGCCAATCTATTGTTGCATTCTTTCCAATACACAAAAAATATAAAATTGCGCCAATTGAATACAAGTCCGCCTTTACTGTAATTGCTTTTGAACTAAAAATTTCAGGCGCTGAATATCCATCTGAATAAGAGATTTTATCCTCTGAAAAGTAAATTCCATTATTCATTCTCACTGCACTTCCAAAGTCGATCAAATAGGCTCTTCCATTTCGTCCTTTTTCGATATCTTTTGTTGCAAAAAGAATATTTGTTGCACTTAAATCCAAATGTAATAACTCATTTGAATGAAACGTTGCAATCACATCTAAAATACTGTCAATTATTTTTAAAGAATATGCCACTCTAGTAATATCTTCGTTTCCAGCACTTCCCCCACTAAACGGATTTTTTTCCCAATACTGTACTAAATCTAAGATAGTATACATGTCTTTGCTAAATCGAGGAAGAACTGCATATCCATCTCCAGATTGAGAAAAGGCAACAACTTGACTTGATTCAAGTAATAATTCTCCACCAAATCGTCCCTCATTTTCATTGAACATATTCTTATTTTTTTGAAATAACTCTCTGTATTCATCAGATATCGGAATCACCTTATTATAAGTTGTACTGAGCGGATTTATGTCTCTACATGCGTATTCTGCTGGAAAAAACTCTTTCAAGACAACTTTTGTTTTTCCGCCTTTTGTATGTGCATGGTACACAAGAGAAAACCCTCCTTCGCCAATGAGCTCATCAATATAATATTCCCCTTTGTTGGGCATAGTTATTATGTGATTTGTTGGCAATGGAATTCTTTTCATATTTACATCTCCTTATATGAACATCTAAAGTATTATATATCTTTTAATTTTTCTTCTTTTTTTTCTTCTTCTTTTCCCATTTGGTCAGCGTTAATATTGAATCTTTTTTAGATTCTCTGTTTATTTTTTTTCTAAAAGAACAAACATAAGAATTGTCTCCATTCTTTTTCATCACATCACTAAGCATGTATGCTAAACCGCAAAGGAAGAAAAATCGTTCTTTAAAACATTCATCTTCTTCAAAATCTTTTCTTGTTGAATCAAATAAATATAATAGATTCTCATTAGGGTATTTTATATAACTTTGCTTATTCCCGTTATCAAATAAAATCCCTATGTTTTGAAAAATGAATTTACTGTCTTTGGATAAGCCGTTATTAAAATCAAGCATAAATACTTTTAATATTGATAATAATCCGTCATAATTTCCATCAGAATTATATTTTCCCAACAATTTGTTTTTATAATTTTTTCTTATTGAGTTGTCAACTGATCCTTCTTTTTCTCTATCACCATATTCCCATTCTCTCTTTGATACTGTATCATCATCTCCGCTTCTATTTCTTCTTTTCTTTAATGATTCCCAAATATTCACGTAATGCACTGCTGGCAATTCTCCATCTTCGTATGAAGCTGCAACAATAGAAAGTAACATACTTTGTTCCTGAATATGGGGTGGATAGAATTGTGCTGCCAAAGAGTAATCTAAAACTTCCGTTGCAGTCCTATAAAACAAATCTATATTCTTTTGTAGGTCTTTTTGAAAATCCATGGTATCATCATTTTCCCATGACAAATTAAAACAAAACCATACTAATAATAATATATCCTGTTTCTCAGGATTTACTTTCTCTTCTAGAATTTCTTCTATGATATTTTCACGTCTTTTTTCGCATGCTTCTCCTATATCATTAACAGACAAAATTCTCCATACATCATTCGGATTTTCCTCTTCTGTATAATATCTTTGAAATTTTGAACAAATAATTCTACTTATCTCTTTGCATCCGTCCGTGTTAATACCTTTTTCGTCAGAATATATCAATTCTTCAATAACTTTATCACGTTTACTTTCCTTACCACACAACTCTCTAATATTATGACGTAATTTTAATACTGTAGGAGCCTTTTCTGCTTCATTACAAATCTGATAAATATAAACTGCCAATCGCCGATAAATTGTAACTGCTGTTCTTGACGGAGTATCTAAAATTGGTGATAACTTAATAAGCCAATCCATAAAATCTTTTTCAGCAGAATTAGCTCCTTTTTTTAACCAAATCTTCACCATTTCAGGGAACGTATGCATAACAGTTCTTGTCCAGTCAGACTCTCTTTTTAACTCTTCTTTACTAAAATCTAAACCATGTATGTTTCTAGTATACTCTTTTTTTAATCGTTCAACCGCTTGCCAACTCAATCCTGCACAAAATCCAAATGCTTCGATTAAATCTGCAGACGAAAAATATCTAAAAGTATCCTCAAAATCTAGAACTCGCAACATAAACCACGACATTTCTTCTAAATTAAATCCCAGCATATGTCCTAATTTAAAAACCTCTTCACGTGACAAAGAGCTTTGCTGTCCTTCTACATAAATATTTCCTTCATAAACAATTCTATTGATTCCCTTTTCATCCCTAAGAGCTTTTTTTATAAGATATTCATTTTCTTCCGTGTTACGAGAAGCATCCGGCTGACTTGACGCAATATCAATTAAAATCTTTTCATATTTTATTAACTCCTCTTCTGGTAGTTCATCTACGTATTCCTTTGTTAATTTGGGAAATCTATATAAAATTCCTTTTGAAGCAATCTCAAAACAATTTTCTGTTTCGGACATCTCCATTGTTGTTCCCATTGATTTGCTATATAATATTCGTAGTAAGGCGAAACGACACGACATATTAAAATCTCTTGCCATATTCTCTAATTGCTTTTTCCAAACATCTTTCCAATCTTCCCAGGTGTATTCCGTTTTCATATCTAAAAGTTCTGATAATCTATCCCAAATTGAATTTATCTCTGGATCTAGAATATCGAAAATTCTTGCAGTTCTTGTGTAATTTCCTTCCATCATAAAATCCTCCTTTTGCAAATATTATACTATAAGATAATACCTTTTGCATAAGAAACGATCTACGAATTAATTTTTAGAGCAACACAAGTAGCATCATCCCATGGTTCACTTTGTTCAATAAAATCAAACACCTTTTTATAATCTCCAGTTTTCAAAATACTTTTTCCTTCTAGCAACATGTTTCTGCCATAACATATACAATCAACACCATCGGACAAAATGTATACATTTGTCAAATCCTTTAAATTTCCATATACAAACTTCATATGATGTGGTGCTCCCTCTCCTGTTGTCAACCAAGTATAATTCACTGTAACGCCATTACAGGGCATACTAAGCATCACAACTTCTTTTTTCTCAGTTATCCCGATAATACAGCCATCTCCTAGGTGAACTGTCAAATAGCGATTATTTACTTTGTCTATTATAATAGCAACAACTGTAGAAGACATTTCTTTATCAAGAGTACTTAAATCATTTGCGGCTTTCTCTACATCCCGCCTAATTACTTTAATAATTTCATATTTTTTCTCATCCTCATATTTTCCATCTATAATCTGGAGAATACCATTGTCGTTAATATACTTGAATAAAGCTTTTAAGGCAATTTCACCCCCTTCCTTTCCATACTTGCAACCACTCTTTCCATCCGCAATTCCCAAGCAAAGAAACTGATCATTTTCTTCTATTAAGACTGCGTCGTCACTTCTTTCTACAAACTCAGCATGATTTTTGCCAATCACTTGGATAACATTCACTTCTATACACATATTTATACCTCACTAGATCTCATATTATTTCAAAATCACTATCTCTGTTATATTACATGTCTGTAGACCCCAGATGTGTTTCCTGATAAAGATCCCATTCTGGAAATTCTTTATACACACTATCTATACCTTCCTTTAAAGTAGTATCTCCTTCAATTGCTTTTTTGGCCTCGGCTCTTAATTCTTCTTCGTCCATTTCAAGTTCCTCAGTGATCATTCTACGTCTTCTCTCCAAGTCAAACTTCCCCTCTGTTTTTTCAAAAGCTTTTGCCACTGAATAACCACCATATATAATTCCTACAATACCCTCGCCATAAAGAGATATCATTTCTCCTGGCGTATCAATAGCATTTTCAATCATCGCTTTACTCGGTACAATATCCTCGCAGTCAACATGAACTTTAAATCTGATCTCACCATCATCTGTATCAAATTCAAAACATCCCTTTTTCATACCATAATTCGCCTTATGTAAAAAATTCATCATAGAACCCATCTGTTTTTCTTCATTACTATCAACCTCAATAGGAATTCCTGCGATTACTGTAAAACATTCCTTTTCGACAGAAATAATATATTCTAATCTTCGAACCGGCTTAGGAACAAACTTTGATAGACGTACTCCAAACAGAAAACATCCAACCGCCTCCTTGTAATCGTAATTCCAATTCCTTTCGTCTAAAATATCTTTGATTCTATTTACAATTGACTTTTCCATATTAGTGATTCCTTTCTTCTTTTATTGATTTCGCAGCGAAGTCCTCTTTTCCTCCGCTGCGAATCTCCTTTTATTGGCAACTTACCTTTTTGGAAACATCATATTTCCCTTTTGTTAAATCAGGGAACAATTCTCTCACAACAGTATCTATATCCTTAACAAATCGAATCTGTACATTTTCAAACTTTTTTGGATCAATGTCTTTTCGACACCCTTCTGGTAAATATACTTTAGCAATCCCAGCTGATACAGCAGCCTGCACTTTAAGATTACAGCCTCCCACCGGAAGAATGTTGTGGCCATCAAACTCACCGCTCATGGCAATATTTCCTATGCTTACTCCTGTCGCAGCAGAAAGTAATGAAAGTGCAATTGCCAAACCTGCAGATGGACCATCTTTTTTGATACCTGCTGGTGAAAAATGAATATGGAACCCCTCTTTTAAATAAATTCCATACTCCTCTTCTAACCAGGTTTCAGCCAATGTAACAGAGTCTCTAATAGCTGCTTCTGGAAGCCCGGTAATTCTTTTTTCTCCTTTTGGATTATGCAATAATGTAACTCGAATTGGCATTACCAATCCATGTGAATCTCCATATGTTGCCAGACCATTCACACATCCAGGAGTGTTCTTATCTGCCAAATAGACATAGTCTTTAGAACCGAGAATTCTTGTAACATCTTCTTTCTGAATACGAACTCCATCAACACTATTTCTCTGCTCAAGCAAACAATTATGTACTACTGTATTTAACCCATGTTTGACAGACCTGATTCCACAATCATTCTGATAATAGTCTAAAATTTCCTGAACTACAGAATCATCCATTTCGACATTTAAGTTTTTAGTAACAGCTGGGAGTAAATGTTCTTTACAAATACTTCTTTTTTCTACTGCGGAATATCCAGCTACATGTACAATTTTCATTCTTGAAAGCAAAGCAGGGTGCATCTGTGATAAGTCATTGGCCGAGCAAACAATTTGTGCGTATGATAAATCCACATCAAAATTTAAAAATCGATCATGAATCTTAGGTGTATCATCGAAGATTTCGAACAAACAACGTTCTGTCTCTGGAGAAATCTTTTCTAATTCGTCAAAATACAACAATGGTGCAGTTGTTTCCTTTTTTGACATTTCACGTACAAGTTTTCCTGCATTGGCTGCCTGTTGTTCTGGAATATTTCCCATAAGATAATCCGAATCCTTCACGCCGCTCATCTGCACACGAATATATTTTCTTCCACTCGCTCTTGCGATAGCTTCTACAAGGGATGTTTTTCCAACTCCAGGTGGTCCAACTAATAAAATTGGTTCAAGATGTACTCCTGTTCGTTCTTTCGCATATAATGTTGCTGCAATTTTGCTTTTTGTATCTTCCATTCCCCATAACTTCTTATTTACCGAATTAAAGAATACATCCGGATCAAACTTGAAACTTTCATTCGGAATGAGTTTAGTTAAGTACTCAACTTTAAGATCCAATGCTCTTCTCTCCTGCTCTGACATGTTTTCTGCGCAAGTACGTCTTGTCATGGTTTCTAAGATTGCCGCCTTTTGTTCTTTAGAATATTTCTCTTCGTTGTAATGAAATCTTACAGTCGCATTATTCATATCAACCACATTTGACATAATTCCATCCACAATCTTTGCAGTAACAATAGCACTATTGTTATCTCTCGAATAAATTGCCATTGTTTTTAATCCCGTAATGATATCTCTTGCTCCGAAATCAGATCTGTACTTAATTAAACGCTTAAGAGCATTTTCTCTAATACACCCACTTTTGAGTTTGTATTCTTTTTCAACAATCGGAAGGTTACGATGAATAATTGTCATAAGGGTTTTTTCATCGTACGGTTCCATGTAGAACACCATATCCATACGATTTAACAATTCTGGTGCAACATTATCAACTCTATTTGCCGTACAGATATTAATAGTGTTTTCAAGATTAATCGGAACCTCATCTAAAAAAGCATCTCCAAGTGTTCTTCTATCTGGGTCAAAAATCGGAAGAAGACATTCCATAACATGTCCATCTTTACCTCTTGCCTCACCGATATGAGCGACCTTGTCAAGCTCATCCCAAGTTATGACGGTTTCACTTGTCCTACATTTAAAGAAGAATTTGACTAATACACCTGGTTCAGAATTCTCATAAGAAGCTTCACATCCATTAAGTGAAAGAGTAGAACTCTTATCTCCTAAATTTACAATTTTATGTTGAAGATGTAATGCCTCTGCAATGGTGCCTCCCCATAAGTTTGTTTTTCCTGTCCCTGGTAACCCGTGAATAAGGATATTAACACCACGTTTTCTAATTTTTCTCTGATTTTCGGCCAAATATACTGCAATTGTATGTTTCATGTCCTCAAAACCAATAATTCTTCTATTAAATACTTCCATAATGGACTCATATGTTATTTTCCCTCTATCACGAAATGGAGCAACTGGACTAATATTCATAAGATATTTTAATTTTTCTGGATTTCGATTAGATCTACCCACAGAAAAAGATGTCCATGTTTTATATGCCACACGTTGTTCGGGTAACATATAAGGCTCAACTATATCACGATAAGTTTCTGTATAAGTGTAATTTGTAACTATTTCAGAAATGTTTTCTTCATCATCAGGCTTTCTTTCTCCACTAACATATGCCAAGGCAAGTCTCCCAACATTTTCTGGAAGAGAAAGAATTTCTTTCATACGTGAAAGATCTTTAGATGGATTTTCATCCGACACAAAATGTCTAAAAAATTCCTCTGATACGATACAACAAACATCTCCTTCAACCATTGTGTTGTTAGCAAATCTTCTATTAAATACTAAGATTTCTTCACCTTTTTTAAATGAATTTTCTAACCATAAAGCTCCATGTAATACACGAAGATTAATTGTTTTTTTCTTACTCACAGAAGATTTTGCAAATACACTAATAATCTGTTCCTCATCTTTCCATACAATATTTTCTTTCAAAACATAATATCCCATTACATAATCGTCTACATTGATTTTTCCATGAAGTTTAAATGGATGCATAGCACCTACCTCCTTGTCTTCTTAATTTGTTCTGTAATCAAAATAGCACATTTGGAAAGTATGACTTTTTTAACGGATTGAGGTTGTATAACTATCTCTCGTTTCCCATATAAGTGAAGGTATCTATCTTTCTAGAGCAAGATCCACTTGTGTAATACGCATTAACCATTTCATGGTTTGCCTATTCCTTACAAGTCCTATCTTGATGTGGATTTCGATTCCCCATACCCTCGATTTTGGCATTAAAAATGCATTTGGCATCCATTATAAATGGACGCAGCATGAATCATATCAGATGGGACAGCTGATGCGGTTATGCATAAATTTTTCATGGAAGGAGGAGTTGTGTGACCAAACGAAAAATTGATGAAAAATTCAAGCGAAGCAATGTAATAACATTGAGGCTGACCGAAATAGAAATGGCCACTTTAGATAAAGCCTGCGATAATACTGGTGTATCTCGTTCAGATTATCTGAGAAATCTGATTACGAACAACACACCACAAATTCATTTTGAGGTTGTTGCTGATATGGATATACTGCGAAAACTTGTTGGCGAATATGGAAAAATTGTTTCAAACCTAAACCAAATAGCAAAGCATTTTAATTCCGGTGGTGAATGCTCTCTGATGATGGAGGATGAGATAAGACAGTGTATTTCAGACTTATTTGATTTAAGAAAAGTTGTATTAAGATTAGCAGGTGAATGGAATGGCAACAGTGAAACACATTAAAAGCAGAAATGCCAATTACTCTAATGCAATAGACTATTTATTATTCCTAATAATTCATCAACAGATGTTAATTTAATTTTCTGACCTACTCTACTTTTCATGTGACAGTACCTCCTGTGTCAATCTGTAATATGCATCAGCTGATTTTCCTTTTGACTCATAAGCATAAATACTTCCTCCAAATGCAGGACATTCTGCAATCTTTACTGATTTTGGGTATATAAGTATCAAAAACACCAACTGTGGAACCATATACTTCTCTTATTTGTGCTGAAATATCTTTTCCAAGATTAGTTCTTTTATCAACCATTGTAATAACAATGCCTTCTATCTTTAATTTTTTGTTCAAACGCTTCTTCACTATTGAAATAATCTTGAATAACATTTGCAATCCAAGAACAGGAAGATACGATGCTTCTACCGGAACCAGTACAGAATTTGCAGCAACCAATGCATTAATTGTCATCATTCCTAATGATGGTGAACAATCAATGATGATATAACTGTATTGCTCTTTAATTGAATCAATATATTCCTTCAAAATGTTTTCTCTGCTCATTACATTTGCGAGAATCACTTCTAATCCGGATAATTCCATATTTGCCGGTAACAGATCTACACCTTCTTGATGATGGAGAATTCCATACCCAGGTTCCATTTCTTCTTCATTGATAACATTCATAATAATGGTCGCTAGAGTTATCTTTAATCCATCCAAATCTTTAAAACCAAGACTTGCTGTCAGTGAACCCTGGGCATCGTTATCAATAAGTAAAACCTTTTCTCCTTGTCTCGCTAATCCTATCCCTAAATTCACTGATAAGGTAGTTTTTGAACTTCCACCTTTTTGCATTGCGACTGCGATTACTTTACACATAACTTTTTCCTCCTAATTATTCCAATATTGTTCCATCCATATTTTCAGGATTTCTATTATTTCACGCTTCATCATCGATGGAGTGTAATGCTCCGGAAAGTAACGATGTAATTGTTCATTTGTAAAAGTAACTCTTGTCACTTCACCTTTTTTTATTTCCGAAAGGATATCCTCCATCTTTTCTAATGTTAGATTTTTGTTTTTACTAAGTTCCTTTATCCTTTGTGCCTGCGATAAAGACGGAATCGCCTGTGCATAATCCATTGCTTTAAGCAGTTCTCTTTGTTCATTTTCTTTCAGTGCTGCTATCTCCACAGCCGGACAAAAAGAAATAATCTCATCATCCAGCTTCTGCAGCATTTCTGGTATCAGTTTTGTCAGTGAAATATAACGCTGCACTTGTTTTGGGCTATCACCACAATCTTCACTGATGATTTCTATTGCCCGCTTTCTTGGTGTTTTGTGGTCAACTTGGCTCTTTTTTCGACCACTTTTTCTTTTTAATACGTCATTCTTCAGTTTGTAAGCAAAAGCTTTTTCACTGTAGCTGATCCGTTCTCTGTGAAGATTAGAATCTACCATGCTTAAAATGGAATCATCTTCACTTAATACCCGGATGATTACTGGTACTTTACGGTATCCCAGTTTCTCCGCAGCATGTTTTCTTCTGTGACCGGATATGATTTCATAGTATCCATCCGGTACCGGTCTGACGATCAGCGGATTTAAGATGCCATACTTCTCAATGCTTTCCTGCAGAAGAAACATTTCCTTATCATCTTTTACTTGAAATGGATGTTCCTTAAAAGGGCGAAGACGCTCAATCTCAATTTCTATGATTCTTTCTTCTTTTTCTCCTGATTGTCTGTTTTGCTCAGTCATCTTGACTCCTTTCCTCCAGGATTCAGGAACTAAAAAATGCCTGCCTGGAACTTTTATAAATAGTAAAGTTCCAAACAGACATTGCTGTTTGACCATTAGCTGTAGCTAATAGAA
>ENA-OROU01001405-OROU01001405.1-human-gut-metagenome-genome-assembly--contig:-NODE-1405-length-20563-cov-17.240784_pt1 | contig 20563 bp, 18 predicted proteins | sample MGYA00242131_ERZ509054 | MGnify/ENA primary metagenome ERZ509054 (study PRJEB26280, sample SAMEA2338749) | human gut metagenome | biome: human gut; feature: human-associated habitat; material: faeces... | reverse complement strand
CCAGAAAGGTCCCCTTGAGGATAAATCTCGTCAGGCGCACGATGCCGCCCACCGCAGGGGCGGAGATGGCGTCCTGCATGGCGCTGCGCTCCTTGAGCGTGATGTTCCGCCCGGCGAGCATCAGGAAGGTCACCGCACCGGTGATCACCCCCAGCCCGCCAATCTGGATCAGCAACAATATGACTGTTTGACCGAAGGCGGACCAGTAACTGCCGGTATCCTGCACCACCAGCCCCGTCACGCAGACAGCGGAGGTGGAGGTGAACAGTGCCTCATGAAACGGCGTCCAGACCCGCTGTACTGTGGCGATAGGCAACATCAGCACCAACGCCCCCAGCAGGATCACGCCCGCAAAGCCGAGGATCATAATTTGAAAAGAAGTCAAATGCCGCTTTAAGCGAAACACAATCTCCGTCACATCACACACCTCCTTGAAACAATGGTACTCTCAATTTTCCATACAGTATAGCACGGCTTTTGCAATGTGTCTGTATGTATCTTGTAAAATTTTTAGGTGCAGAGTCCTTATTTGCAGCCCAGAGGCGGGCTGCAAAGCTGCGGTTGACAGACTTTGGTGCATAGAATTCTCCGTGTGACCTGTAAATCTTTCCTAATTTTTTACAGGAACCGTTGCCTTTTTCCAATATTTGTTTTAAGATAAGCTCTCTATCTGTCATATTCAGCTGAAATTCTACGAAGCTTTTTAAAAAAGCCCCAACGGGAGAACTAATATGCTCAAAGAAAAAACATCCGATGTATCCATGACAAATACAAATCAAGGCTCTGGCACTGCTGCTGAAGCGGCAGTGCCCATGAGCCATGGCCTTTGGAATACGTGGCGCAAAAATCTCCTGCTGTTCTGCCTGACCGGCGTTTATGTGGAGCTGTGCCTGCATCTGTGCGTATTCGGCTCGATGGACCGGTACGCGGGATATCCTGTCCTGTTTGGCCTGCTGGGTGGCGCACTCTGCACGCTGGTAGTCTCAAGCCTGCCAAAGGTTCTGCGCCAGATCACAGGGGTTTTCCTGGTCGCAGCACAGGTGCTGCTGGCCGAGGTGCAGCTGGTCTATCACTGCATCTTCGGAGATTTCATGCCCGTCAGCCAGATCGGCATGGGCGGAAATGTGGTCGTCAATTTCAACTCGCAGCTTCTCTATGGGATCCGCCAAAATCTGCTGAAGATCCTGCTCCTCCTGCTGCCGCTGATTGCCGTGATCCTTTGCCTTATCTTGCGGAGGGCGCAGGTGCTGAAGCTGCGGCTGCGCTGGAAACAGACTATGGCCTCCTTTGCCGTGCTCCTCGCACTGCTGCTGACGGTCACGGGACTCATGTATGTTGGACGGGACAACGCCTTTTCCGTCTATCGTACCTTCACCAATGTGAACACCTCCACCGACAGCAGTTATAAAAAAATCGGTATGCTGGCCACCACGGCGCAGGAGCTTCGATACATGCTCTTCAGCGGCAGCGGCAGCATTATGATCACGCCGTCGTCCTTGAATATAAGCGATGTTCCGCGGACATACAGCAGCAACTCCTATAACGTGATCGAAAGCATCGATTTTACGGCTCTTGCAGACAGTACCGACAGCGATATTCTCAAGGCCACAGACGAGTATCTATCAAATGCAACACCCACCCGCAAAAACAACTACACAGGACTTCTTAAGGACTATAACCTCATCACCATCTGCGCCGAGAGCTTCTGCCCGTGGTTTATCAGCGAGGAGCTGACGCCGACGCTCTACAAGCTGAGCCATACGGGTATTCTCTTTGAAAATTACTACGGCACGTTCCAGTCCGTCACCACCAACGGCGAATACACCATGTGCATGGGGCTTTATCCGGATATGTCCCGCACGAAGACGGATTCCAGCTTCAATGTGGCGGGCACCAACTATCTGCCGTTCTGCCTGGGCAATGCGCTCAAGAGCATGGGCTATCAAGCCTGGGGCTATCACGACTACATCGGGGATTTCTACAACCGGAACATCACCCACGCCAACATGGGCTACACGTTCAAGGCGGCGGATTCTGGTCTGGCCATGAAGATCGACTGGCCCTCCTCCGATCTGGAGATGATGGAGGCCTCCGTGGACGACTACATCAACAGCGGAGAACCCTTCCACGCCTATTACATGACCTTCAGCGGTCACTACCAGTACAACTGGGACAACGCCATGAGCGCCAAAAACCGCGACGCGGTGAAAGATCTGCCCTATTCTGAGCCGGTGAAGGCGTACATTGCCTGCAATCTGGAGCTGGAATACGCACTGGAGTACCTGATGCAGCGGCTGGAGGAGGCTGGCGTTGCCGACAAGACCTGCATCGTCCTGACCAACGACCACTACCCCTACGGCCTGACCGAAGACGAGTACAACGAGCTGGCAGGGCAGACGCTGGACACCACCTTTGAGAAGTACCGCAACAGCTTCATCTGCTATGTTCCCGGCCTTTCAGAGAACATCGTGGTGGATGAATACTGCTCCACGGCGGACATCTTGCCGACACTGCTGAATCTCTTCGGCGTGGACTACGATTCCCGCCTGCTGGCGGGCACCGATGTACTCTCCAGCGGCATCCATGTAGCGGTGCTGTCGGATAAGTCCTTTCTGACGAAGACCTTCCGCTATGACGCCGGTACGGAAACCGTGATCCCCGCCGACGAGAATACCACAGTCTCCGGCAAGCTGGCGGAAGCCTACCGGCTCTATGTGGACAGCAGGTTCCAGCTCTCCGGCAACATCCTCAACAGCGATTACTACGCCCACGTCTTTGCCAGGGAGTCCAGCGGCGGGAGCCTTGCGGACACGGTGGTATTCACGGACATCAAGAGCATTTTCAATCAGGCCAGCGTCCTCTATATGTACCGCAAGGGCTATGTGGAGCCGGAAGCGCCGGATACCTTCGGCGGCAAGACCACGGCAAGGCTGGGCGAGTTTGTCGATGTGCTCTACCGCATCGCGGGCCGTCCGGAAACGGACAACACCGCCCTTCCGGCTGACTACGAGAACGAGGAATTCAACGCGGCCCATCCCTATTATAATGCCGTGTGCTGGGCCTATCAGACAAGGCTGCTCCGGCAAAATGATCCCAATGCCGAATACGATGACAAGGTGGACTATCAGACGGCGTGCGTACTGATCCGCCGCTACGCGATCATGGCAGGCGTTGATACCGGCGTGGATCAGACGCAGCTCAGGCAGCTCCTTCGAGATAACCCCGATCTCAACAGAGAGGCAGCCAAAGCGATGCTCTGGTGCGATGAAAAGGACATTACCACCCGGGACAGCAGCCTTGACGAGCTGCTGGCATCCGCTGGCACCCGCATCAGCCGCTACCAGATGACGTCGTTCCTGTTCTACCTCTGCACCTACGAGCTGGATATTGGCAGCTGAGCATGCGGCGCAGATCCTGCCGGAGAAGTGTTCCGCGACCGATTCGCAAAAAGAGCCGCCTTTCTCGGCTGTGTACCGGAAGATACCCATTCGATGCCGCACTACGCTTAATGTTGGAATAAGTAAACATACTCACAAGCATTACACTCAGTGTAGACCTAATGTAGATTCAGACCATTCTGTGTTTACGAAAGTTTACATTGAGTGTAATTTTTTCTGCCTTGAATGGGTGGTCAAACAGGGCCGGCTTTCTACATTTATTACGAAGGGATGAGACATCCACCCCCTATTCTCACACGAAAGAAGGAGTTTGATTTGAGCAAACGAAAACACGGACCTACGATTGTGCCGGCCTTATCCGCCAAGGTGGATAACAAAGAAAAACGATTCATTCAGGTTGGAAACTCACTGCTCCTCTCCAAGCAGTTCCACGCACTCAGCACCGGCAGCCGGTTTCTCTATTTCTGCATGGCCATGGAGAGCGGTGGAAGGAAGAATTTCATTCTTCCACAAAAGGACGCAAAAATGGCTCACGGGGTAAACCCGCGTAGCCGTCTGATCCGTTTCAGCAAGAACAGCAGCTTTCATTATTTCACCGTCGATGAGATGGGCCTGCGGCTGATGAAGCTGGCGCTGGATGAAATGGCGCTGTATCGGTTTCAGCGGTACTTGCAGCAAAACGGCATTTGCAAAGCATCTATGCTCCCGCTGTATCTGTTCAGTCTGGAGCTGCTTTCGGAGGCGTATGCCTTGAAAAAGGGGGAAGCAAATGCGGGCAGAGCTGGATAGAGGCGCATTGTTTTCGTGCCAGGCAGATGTTGTAAAACGGATCTGCAACACAGGACCCAATCTGATCACGATCCCAGACAAATGGCTGCTGGACTTGGATATGGAAAGAGATGATAGCTCAGACGAACTCTTACTTTCCCCAAATGCTACGTTTCTAAGTCAACAGTCCGGAATGTAACACACAGGTGGTAACAGTATGGTCGAGGAATTGCAAGTGCCGATCCATCTCAAAATGACGCTGACGATTAAGAAAGCCGCAGCATACAGCAACATTGGGATCAACAAGATCGAGAGTATGCTGCGCAGTCCGAATTGCCCGTTTGTTCTCTATGTTGGGTCCAAAAAGCTGGTCAAACGCAGGGAGTTCGAGCAATATATCAGCCATAAGTTGATGATTTGACGGTAAGTTCACTATTGAGAAAAGAAAGTCCTTGTGCTACAATTATAAAATGCATAGGGGCTTCTTCTCATAGTGGGAAAGGAGCTTCCGAATGGGTAAAAGTTTACGAGGCAAAGAATGCGGCAAGGGTATCTGCCAGAGAAAGGACGGATTATATAGCGCAAGATTTGTAAGCAGCGAAGGAAAGCGTCAGGTCAAGTGCTTTTCCTCACTTCCGGAAGCCCGAAATTGGCTGGACGATGCCAAGTATGCAGATAAGCACGAAAATATATTTGTTCCGCCAGATATGACGGTAGACGTGTGGTTTGAGTTCTGGATTGAGAACATTGTGGGCGATTTGGCACCCAACACCCTGCGAAATTATCGGGAGCGATACAAGCAGAACATCCAGCCCATCATCGGCACAATGCTCCTTTCCGATGTGAAGCCCATGCACTGCAAAAAAGTGCTGCTTTCCATGGATGCGGATTATGCAGGTTCTACCATCCGGCAGACCTATATCACAATGGGTACGATGTTCAAGGCCGCGAAGATGAATGACCTGATTGCCAAGCACCCAATGGACGGTGTGCGGTTTACAAAGCCGGTTCGTGCGACAGACGATATTAAGTTCCTCACCCGTGACGAGCAGCGCGTGTTTCTTGAAACAGCGAAACGCTCCCGCAACTACAATCAGTACGCGCTGATCCTTGAAACCGGCTTGCGTACCGGCGAGATGATCGGGCTGACATGGGATGCGATAGATTTCCAGAATCGGACGCTGACGGTCAACAAAACCTTGGAGTACCGCCACAAGCAGCACTTTTGGCGTGCGGGTCCTCCGAAAACACAGCAGAGCTATCGCACCATCCCGCTGACAGATCGGGCCTATGAAATTCTGAAAGAAATCAAGGACAAGCTCCCTTGGCAAAAGGAATCTCCGCTGCTCTCACAAACACTGGAATATATCGACCGGCGAACGGGGGCAATCTCCTGGCTGGTCATGCGTGATCTTGTCTTTATCAACTGGCGTACCGGGGAACCGGCGAAAAACAGTTCCTGTGATACCCACTTATATAAGCTATGCGACGAAGCAGGAATTGAAAAATTCTGTATGCACGCTTTGCGCCACACCTATGCAACGCGTGCGATCGAAAGCGGGATGCAGCCAAAAGTGCTGCAAAAACTGCTGGGTCATGCCAGCATCAAAACAACAATGGATCGGTATGTTCATGTGACTGCCGAATCGCTGGATTATGCCATCAAGCAATTTCAGCAAAATGGTGTAGTCTGATGAAATCCAATAAATCCAAATGCGGAAATGGTGTAAAAATGGTGTAACAGCCAAGGCGCCAAACGCTGAAACCCATTGAAAATCAAGGAAAATCGAAGGAGAATGAGTACAAATGAAATTAGGTATCGTCGGACTGCCGAATGTCGGCAAGTCCACTCTCTTCAACGCGATCACCAACGCGGGCGCGGAAAGCGCCAACTACCCCTTCTGCACCATCGAGCCGAACGTCGGCATGGTGGCCGTTCCCGACGAGCGCCTCGATAAGCTCGCCGAGATGTACCACCCCAAGAAGAAGACCCCCGCCGTCATCGAATTTGTCGACATTGCGGGTCTTGTCAAGGGCGCGAGCCAGGGTGCGGGCCTCGGCAACAAGTTCCTTGAGAACATCCGCCGCACGGACGCCATTGTCCACGTCGTGCGCTGCTTCGACGATGAAAACATCATGCACGTCGTGGCCGACGCGAGCACGAACGTCCCCGTCGACCCCCTGGGCGACATTGAGACCATCGACCTGGAGCTCATCATGGCAGACCTTGAGATGGTCAATCGCCGCGTCGAAAAGGCGACGAAGATGGCCAAGGGCGACAAGAAGTTCCTGCACGAGGTCGAGCTCTTCTCTGCTCTTGCCAAGCACCTCGACGCGGGCAAGAGCGCGCGCACGTTCGAGGTTTCGTCCGACGATGCTGAGCTCATCGCGACCGCCGATCTTTTGAGCCTCAAGCCCATCATCTACGCCGCGAACATGGACGAGGACGGCTTTGCGAATCAGGACGGCAACCAGTATCTCCAGCAGGTCAAGGAGCTCGCCGACCGCGAGGGCGCGCAGGTGCTGCCGATCTGCGCCAAGCTCGAGCAGGACATCGCCGAGCTCGACGGCGAGGACCGCGCGATGTTCCTCGAGGAGCTCGGCATTCAGGAGTCCGGCCTCGACCGCCTGATCAAGTGCTCCTATGCGCTGCTCGGCCTCATCTCGTTCCTGACCTACGGCGAGGACGAGTGCCGCGCCTGGACCATCAAAAACGGCACCAAGGCCCCGCAGGCCGCGGGCAAAATTCACTCCGACATCGAGCGCGGCTTCATCCGCGCCGAAACGATCAATTTCGACGACATGATCCGCTGCGGCAGCGTCGCGGCGGCAAAGGAAAAGGGATTGCTGCGCAGCGAGGGCAAGGAGTACGTCGTCAAGGACGGCGACATGATCTACTTCCGCTTTAACGTGTAAAATTCCGAAAATTTCATCATAAATTTCCGAAGACGGTGCAGCTCAGCTGCACCGTCTTTTTTTAAGTGAAATGGGTGCGCTACCATGGTAGCGATTCTGCAAACCGTTGGTATCACAGGAAAAACCGCATTTTAAATTTTTGGACTGCTACCAAACCGCTACCAGCCGCGCCCGCGAGCCCTTGCACGGCGGGCTTTTTCCGCGTCGCTAAGGGGATGCGATATCCACCGAATTGAACGATTTTTCCTTGATTCCGCTGAATTTTGATTATTTTCTATTATTTCCGCAACAATTTGAGGATTTGCAAATTTTGGCAGCAATCACGGGAAAGCGGGAGAGACGGCGGGTGTTCGGCCGCAAGAAGATGGAAATTTATGAAAGGAGAGTAACATCTATGAAAAAGTTACTCGCAATGGTGCTGGCTCTGGTCATGACTCTGTCTCTGGCCGTCAGCGCCAACGCAGCCTTCAAGGATGACAAGAGCATCAGCGATGATTACGCTGAGTCTGTTGCCGTTCTGAATGGCATGGGTGTGTTCAAGGGTTATGAGGATGGTTCCTTCAAGCCCGAGGGCAACATCACCCGCGCTGAGGTAGCTACGATCATCTATCGTATCTACACTGCCGACGTCGCCAAGAACGATAAGTCCGGCCTCTATGCCACTTATAACAAGTTCAGCGACATGGCTGGTGCCGGTTGGGCTCAGGGCTACATCGGCTACTGCGCCAACGCCGCTCTCGTCAAGGGTTATCCCGACGGCACCTTCAAGCCCTCCGGCAACGTCACGGGCTACGAGGTCCTCGCCATGATCCTCCGCGCGGTTGGCTACGACAAGAACAACGAGTTCTCCGGCGCTGACTGGGCGCTCCATGTTGCGCAGACCGCGCAGCAGCTCGGCGTTCTGGACAACGTGGCGAAGACCACCGACCTGAACGCTCCCGCTTCCCGTGAGCTGGTCGCTGAGCTCCTGTTCCAGGGCATCCAGAAGGCTCAGGTCACCTACACCCCGGCCTTCGGCTATGTGACCGATAAGGTCATCGGCACCAAGGCCAACAGCCTCGGCGAGAAGAACTTCAAGCTCGCTTCCGCTGCTGCTTCCGACAAGTGGGGCCGTCCCGCCACCAAGTGGACCTACAACACCGGCGACAAGAGCACCCTCGTTGTTGCTAAGGCTGACGCCTCCTACACCACCAAGGTCGACGAGTGCGACATCGCCAAGGATCTGGGCATCACCTCTTCCAAGAAGATCGAGGCTGCCTACATTGATGGCAAGAGCACGACTGTCACTGATCCTACGGTTACCAGGTGCTATCGACCCCAAGAACACCACCTCTCTGGTTGGCGCTCAGGGCCGTCTGACCGAGGTCTATGACATGGGTGCTGCCGGTTACCGCTTTGTCGAGATCAATACCTATCTCGCCAAGGTCACCGCTGCTTCCACTGACCGCAATGGTCACGTCACTGATGCCACTGTCGATCGGAAGGTCTATCAGGTCAATGATACCGGTATTGACAAGGCTGGCGTCGAGGCTGGGGGCTTCACCGTTGGTCAGTATGTCCTCGTTACTATGACGGTCGATACCGCTTCTCCGGTCGTTCAGACTGTTGAGGCTGCTACTGTCACCCCGATGGGCCAGCTGAAGAACTGGAGCTATGCATACGGCACCACCGCTGCCACCACTACTCTGGCTGACACCAAGTACAACGATGCTGACAAGTTCTATGTCGGTAACGTCAAGGGTACCGCCTCTACACTGCTGCCGCTTGGGATTCCATCGTTGACTCTTATGCCAACCTGATTGGTATGGTCGCTTCCTCTGTTAACTACGTTGTGGTCGAAAAGATTTCTTGGAAGCACGACAACAGCACTGTTGCTGGCGGCAAGGCTCTTGCTGACCTCGTTCTTGCTGATGGTACCAAGGTTGCTGGTGCTACGATTGCTTCGGTCGATAATGCTGTCACCACGAACTACAATTCCGGCGTTGTGGAAGTTCTCACTGCGGAGGTTGCTGATGACTACACCAACAACAATGCCTACTACAACCGCATCTTCACCTACTCCGTGAATGCTGACGGTTCTTATGACCTTGTTAAGTATTGCGACGCCACGAATGTGAACAGCCACAACACTGGCGCAGTTACCATTACCAAGGGCAAGACCGCTACCATTGCTGGCTTCACCAACACGGTTGTTGCCAACACTGATACCATGTTCCTTGTTATGGATAAGGACAGCAATGGAAATTACACCTATTATAAAAATTGTTGCTGCAAATTGACGATACGACTGTATCGTTAGCGGATAATTTAATTTCTCCGCTGCCGCCCGCACTGAACACGACGAACAGCGCCGCAACCTTGGTCATGTCGACCTGCGAGAGGTCGAATTCCATCGCGGCGTTGGCCGCCGTCGTCACGAGCGGGCCCGCGAGCTTGACGAGGCAGTTGGCCTCGCGCGCCGCCGCGACCTCCTGCTGCACGGCGGTGACGGCCGAGGTGTCTGCCTTGGTGTTCAGTGTGTCGTCGTGGCTTTTGAGCGCGGTGTCGAGCTTGTGCGTCAGGTCGTTGAAGTCGGACATTTGGATGAAGTCCGATTTTTCCCAGTCGAGAAGAGCGTAGTTGGTTGTACGTTTCAATGCAAGATCCTCCGTTATGATAGAAATAAAAAAGCACTGCCGAAGCAGTGCTTTCATGTTTCGCAAACATGAAAAAAGATGCAGGGCGAAACGGTACAACGAAGCAAAATAACCCTAAATAACTGAGATTATGACTGATTTCGCAAGTCAAATTATGACTAAATATGCAGATAAATTTTACAAATCGCCCGACATGAAGCCGCCGCGGAGCCAGTTGGCGAGCTCGGCGGGGGTGCCGGGGACGCCGACGGTGGCGAATTCCGTGCGCGAGGGGACCATCTGTGCGTTGTCCGAGCTCTCCGCCCACTGGACGCGCTGCAAAATGTGCTCGGTGCAGTGCTCGAGCGGGCCGTCGGGCGCGGGCTTATATTGGAGGAGGATGGTCACGCAGCGGTTGTCGGACGTCCAGCGGCCGAAGTTCGTCGTGGGCTTGCGCCACTTCCAGAGGCATTTGTCGCCGCGCTGCTTTTTGAGCTTCAAATAGCCGTTTTCGATGTCCTGCGTGCAGCGCATGAGCCAGATGACATGGTAGCCCGCGCGCTGGAAGTGGGAGCAGACGTCGAAAAAGTGCTCCTCCATGAGTAAGCCGTCCTGGAGCATCATCACGAAATGGTTGATTTGCACGTAGGCGGTGACGGTCTTATCGCCGACGGTGACGGGGACGTTGCGGCACTCGGGCGGGACGATTGCGCGCCACTGCTCGCGCCACGCGGAGGCGGAGGACTGGACGAGCGGGGGCGTTTTCTTCTTCCAAAACAGCATGGGGGCTCCTTTTTCACAATTTTTGTTCCATTATAGCGAAAACGGGACGAAAAGGCAAGGAATATTGGTGCTTTACGGGAATTTGACAGAGCGGCGGGCGACGGGCGCTTGCTATTTCGGCGAAAACATGATATTCTACTGTGATTCTAAGGAAATCGACTTTTCTTTGCAAGGAGAACGGCTATGAAGCTTGACCACAAGCGCACGGTGCTGGTGGGGCTGGCGTTTTTGTCCATCTGCGCGTTCTGGCAGATGTACGACAACATCATCCCGCTGATTTTGACGAACACGTTCCACTTAGACGAGACCATTTCCGGCGCGATCATGGCGGCGGACAATGTGCTGGCGCTGTTTTTGCTGCCGTTCTTCGGCGCGCTGAGTGATCGGACGAGCACGAAGATCGGGCGGCGGATGCCGTTTATCCTCGGCGGCACGGCGGCTGCGGTGATCCTGATGAATCTGCTGCCGCTTTTTGACAACGGCTACGCAAATGGCGCGAGCACGGGTAAGCTCGCGATGTTCGTCGTCACGCTGGGGCTGCTGCTCGTGGCGATGGGGACCTACCGCTCGCCCGCGGTGGCGCTGATGCCGGACGTGACACCCAAGCCCATAAGATCGCGCGCGAACGCGATCATCAACCTGATGGGTGCGGTCGGCGGCATTTCGTATCTGATCGCGGCGGCGGTGCTGTATCCGAACAGCAAGACAGCGGGGGCCGCGCATGTGAACTACCAACCGCTTTTTGTCGTCGTGTCGGTGCTGATGGCGGTTTCGGTCATCGTGCTGTACTTCACGACAAACGAGCCGAAGCTCGCGGCGGCGGAGAAGGAATACGAGGCCGAGCATCCAGAGCAGCAGCTCGTGGAGGAGGAGCCGGACGGCAGCGAGGAGCTGCCCAAAGAGGTCAGGCGCAGCCTTGTGATGCTGCTGAACTCGATCGCGCTGTGGTACATCGGCTACAACGGCGTGACGACGTGGTGGACGACGTATGTCGGACGCGTGATGGGGCAGGGCCTCGGCGGCGCGTCGACGTGTTTGCTCGTCGCGACGGGCGGGGCCATCGTGTCGTACATCCCCGTGGGGCAGCTGGCGTCGAAGATCGGACGCAAGAAGACCATTCAGGGCGGCGTCATCCTGCTTGCGGCGTGCTTTGCGTCGGCGTACTTTTTGACGACGCATTATCAGAGCATCAACGCCGTGATGTTTGTCGTGTTTGCGCTCGTCGGCCTTGCGTGGGCGGCGATCAACGTCAACTCGCTGCCGATGGTCGTCGAGATGTGCAAGGGCAGCGATATCGGCAAGTTTACGGGCTACTACTACACGTTTTCGATGGCGGCGCAGGTCGTGACGCCGATTTTGGCGGGCACGCTTTTGAAGCACATCAGCTACAGCATGCTGTTCCCGTATGCGGCGTTCTTCGTGGCGTGCAGCTTTGTGACGATGTGCTTCGTGCGCCACGGCGACTGCAAGGTGGAGGCCAAGGCCGGGCTTGCGGCGTTTGAGGACATGGATGCGGACTAAATCGAATACAAGAAGTGATCTAAAGTGAAAATTTTACAGATCGTTGTCGGAATTTGCCTGATTCTGGCGGTCGCGTGGGCGATTTTACTGCGCGCGCGGCGCGGGACGGAGTCGATGGCGGCGCTGCGGAAATTCCGCTATGCGCACCGCGGGCTCTACGATAAGGAGGCGGGCATTCCCGAAAATTCGCTGCCGGCATTCTCGCGCGCAATCGCGCGGGGCTTCGGCGCGGAGCTCGACGTGCACCTGCTGCGCGACGGGACGCTTGCCGTGTTCCACGACAGCGATGTGAAGCGCATGACGGGCCGCGAGGGATACCTCGAAGACCTGAGCGCGGACGAACTCAAGGACTATGCGCTGGACGGGACGAAGGAGACCATCCCGCAGTTCAAGGATGTGCTCGCGCTGTTTGCGGGGACGGGCCTGCCGCTCATTGTGGAGGTCAAGAGCTTTCGCGACAATTTTGCCGAGCTGACCGAGCGCACGATGGCGGAACTCGACAAGTTTGACGTCAAGTACTGCGTGGAGTCGTTCGACCCGCGGTGCGTGGCGTGGCTGAAAAAGCACCGGCCAGAGGTCATCCGCGGGCAGTTGAGCTGCGACTTTTTGAAAGAGCGCGGCAATTTGAGCCTGCCGATGGCGTTTGCGACGACGAACCTGTTGGGCAATATCATGGCACAGCCGGATTTTGTTGCCTACAAATTTGAAGATAAGAAAAACTGGGCGCCGCGTTTATGCCGTAAGCTCTACGGCGCGCAGGGCGTTTACTGGACCATCCGGTCGAAAGAAGACTTGGAGACGGCGGAGCGCGAGGGCGCGATCGCCATTTTTGAGCGGTTTATTCCCTAAAGAGGGGTCCCACTTGTGGAAGGGTGGGGGAAAAGAAGCAAAACCGAAAGAAAAGGAAGAAGGTTTTATGGCAGAACAGAAAAGACGCTGGGGCGACCGGCGCGACGCAACACTGCTGCGGGATGTGGATTCGCTGCACTTTATCATGGGCATCATCTATCCCAACCGCGCGGACAACGAGGCGTATATCGCAGAGCGCGTGAATTTAGAGCCCATCAAGGACTACATTGCGACGAAAAACTATGAGGGCATTCCGTTCAAGTACACGTTTTTCCACGTGATCCTGACGGCGCTCGTTAAGACGGTCATTTTACGGCCGAAGCTCAACCGCTTTTACGCGAATGAAAACTACTATCAGCGCAATAAGGTGACAGCGGGCTTTGTCATCAAAAAGGAGTTTGCCGACGGCAGCGAAGAGGCCATGGCTCTGCTGGAGATAAAGCCTGAGAGCACCATCGAAACGATCCACGAGGAGATCCACCAGGAGGTTGCGGCCTGCCGCGAGCAGAAGAAGGTCAACACGACCGACAACAGCATGAATGTGCTCAACAGCCTGCCGCGCTTTTTGTCCAAGGCGGCGGTGCGATTTATCCGCTGGCTCGACAAGCACGGCTGGTGCCCCGATTTCCTGATCGGCAAGGACCCGAACTACAGTTCGGTGTTCATCTCCAACCTCGGTTCCATTCATCTCAAAAGCGGCTACCACCACCTGACGAACTGGGGCACGAGCTCGCTGTTCTGCATCATCGGCGAAAAGAAGTGGACGCCGCTGTACGACGAGCACGGCCTTGTCGAAATGCAGGAGACGGTCGACCTCGGCCTCACCGTGGATGAGCGCATTGCCGACGGCTACTATTACGCAAAGAGCGTGCGCCTTTTCAAATATCTGTTAGAACACCCCACCCTTTTGGAACGACCGCTATCGGAGGAAGTAGAATATGAGTGATTCCATTGTCAGAACGCCCTGGAAGGATTACATGGGCGAGGTGCCGATGCACCTTGAGTATTTCGACGGCTCGATGTTCGAAGCCGTGGAGCAGATCGCTAAGAAATATCCGGGCAACATCGCTTTTACGTTCATGGGAAAGTCGACGACCTACCGCCAGATGATCCGCGAGATCGAGCAGTGCGCCAAGGCGCTCAAGACCATCGGCGTGCGCGAGGGTGACAAGGTGACCATTGCCATGCCGAACTGCCCGCAGGCCATCTATATGTTCTACGCCGTCAACCTCGTCGGCGGCATTGCGAACATGATCCATCCGCTGTCGGCAGAGAAGGAGATCGAGTTTTACCTGAACGCCTCGGAAAGCGTGGCGGCGGTGACGCTCGACCAGTTCTACAACAAGTTTGAAAAGGTGCGCGAGCGCACGAAGGTCGTGAACATGATCATTGCAAGCGTGCGCGACGCGCTGTCCCCGACGATCAAGGCGGGATATATGCTCACCGAGGGACGCAAGATCGAGAAGATTCCCGAGGATGCGCCGGTCATCATGTGGAAGGACTTCATGAAGCTTTCCCACTCCTGCTACTATAAGACCTATAAGGTCAAGCGCGAGGGCGCGGACCCCGCTGTGATCCTCTATTCCGGCGGTACGACCGGCACAACAAAGGGCATCGTGCTGACGAACAAGAATTTCAACGCCCTCGGCCAGCAGGTCATCGCGGCGAACCCGATGTTCCGTCCCGGCGACCGCATGCTCGCAGCGATGCCGCTGTTTCACGGCTTCGGCCTCGGCGTGTGCGTGCACACGATGCTCTCGCAGGGCGGACGCTGCATCCTGATCCCGCGCTTTACGGCCAAGAGCTACGCCAAGCAGATCGTGAAGTACAAGTGCAACTTCATCGCCGGCGTGCCGACGCTTTACGAAGCGCTGCTGCGCCTGCCGAGCATGGACGGGGCGAACCTCAGCTCGCTCAAGGGCGTATTCTCCGGCGGCGACAGCCTGTCGATCGAGCTGAAGAAGAAGTTCGACAAGTTCCTCTATGACCACAAGGCGTCCATTCAGGTGCGCGAGGGCTACGGCACGACCGAGACGGTCACGGCCTGCTGCCTGACGCCGCCGCACATGTTCAAGGAGGGCTCCATCGGCCTGCCGTTCCCGGATACCTACATCAAGATCGTCGAGCCGGACACTGACCGGGAGGTTCCCTACGGGCAGGAGGGCGAGATCCTGCTCGCGGGCCCGACCGTGATGAAGGAGTACATGAACAATCCCGAGGAGACGGCGCAGACGCTTCGCACGCACGCCGACGGCCTGACGTGGGTCTACACGGGCGACTTGGGCGTGATGGATGAACAGGGCTTTATCTACTTCCGTGGCCGTGCCAAGCGCATGATCATTTCGTCCGGCTACAATGTCTATCCCAGCCAGATCGAAAATATCCTCGACGCGCACGAGTACGTGCAGATGAGCTGCGTGATCGGTGTGCCCGATCCCTACAAGATGCAGAAGGTCAAGGCGTTCGTCAAGCTTGCGCAGGGCGTGCCCGCGACCGAGGAGACCAAGCAGGTGCTCATGGCCTACTGCCGCAAGAATGTGGCGAAGTACGCCATGCCGTATGACATCGAGTTCAAGGAGGATATGCCCAAGACTCTGGTTGGTAAGGTGGCGTATCGCCAGCTGGAGGAAGAAGAACTCGCCAAGATCAAGGCGGCGGAGGAAAAGTAAGTTCTTCTGCGTTGACGCGAGCAATATGTTCCCCTGCACCGTGCAGGGGACGCGGGAAAGGGGGCCATTCTCTCACGTGAGAGAATGGCCCCCTTAGACCCCCAAGAGAACGCGAGGGGAGGACCCCTCGCCCCCCAACATTGCCGGCCTGGGGATTGAAGAGCTGCACGCGCTGCGCAATCGGGTGCAGTGTACATGGCTTCGCCATGAATCCCTACCATCTCGTTAGCACTTGCAACCGCGCCTTACTATCGTGAGGCGCGAGTGACGGTAGAACGGCGGCAGACTGCCTGCGGAATGCGGCATTGCTTCGCTCGCCGCATTGAGGAGCGCCACGGTAGACGGAAATTAGGCTGTACTCCTACAAGATCAGCTGAGCGGCACCCGCAAGGGGTGTACCGCATCCGTAAGGCGGCAAAGCCGCCAACGGCTGCGCAACAGCGGATGATAGGAGCACATCAAGTCGTATAGCAACACCCAACGCGGCAACGCCGCGCGCAGGCATTTTCATTCCGGAGGCATAAAGATTGTTCGAGCTCCAGACTGCCAATCTAATCCCTTTCTCTTGGGGGTCAAAGGGGGGATATTCTCTTTCCGAGGAAAGAGAATATCCCTCTTAATCGTTTCCCTGCGCGGTCGCAGGAAATTTATCTTCTGTCAGCGACAGAAAGAATTCTATCCACCGCTGCTTTTGCGCCGCCGCAGCGGAGGAAGCTTTCACGAATATTCTGCGCATTCGCGCGGTACGACGGTGTTTGCAGAACGGCGTCGACCGCGGTGCGGATGGAGGCGGCGTCGGCTTTTTCGAGCTTGAGGCCCGCGCCAAGTTCGGCGACACGGGCGGCGACGCCGCCCTGTTCGTTCGTCTGCGGGAAGAGAACGAGCGGCACGCCAAAGTAGAGACTCTCGCTCGCACTGTTCATGCCGCAGTGGGAGAGGAAGACGTCGGCTTTTTGCAGCACGGCGATCTGGTCGACGTGGGGGAGGGCGGTGATGTTGTCGGGAAGTGTGCCGAGGGCGAAACGGTCGATCTGCTCGCCGGTGGAGAGGATGACCTGATAGGGCGAGTCCGCGAACGCGGCGATACAGGCGCGGTAGAAGGGGAGGAGGTCGTTGTTGACTGTGCCCATCGAAATGTAGATGAGTACATCGCGGGTCTTTTCGATAGCTTCTGTCGCGGGGCGGATGGACGGGCCGACGAAGGCGTACTTGTCTGAGAACGTGTCGGCGCAGGGCTGGAACTCGGGCGAGGTGTAGACGATGGTGTCGGTCCGGTCGTCGTTCTGGATGATGTCGAGAATATTCTTGATGGGATAGCCGCGGTCACGCAGGCGCTGGAGATCGTGGTTGATCTTCGGCATGGCGAGCATCATTTTGAGCATCTGGCCGCCGCTCTGCTTCATGACTTTGGCCGAATAGCGGTTGAAGGCAAAGGTCGTGGTCGAGGAGATGAACGGGATGCCGAGCTTTTTGGCGACGGCCTTGCCCCAGACAGCCATCGAGTCGGCAACGATACAGTCGGGCGCGTAAGCGCGCATGTCGGCGCAGACCATTTCGTCGAGGGCGAGGGTGGTCTCGACCAGAATGTGCGTCGAAAAGGCGATGTCCTTGCCGACGCGCGCGCCGTCGGCGGGCGTGAGGTGCTGTTCGCAGTCATACGGGTCGCAGGCGACGAATTGCGCGCCTGCGGCTTCGATGAGCGTGCGCATGGGTTCGTAGGAGTAGTAGCGGACCTCGTGACCGCGCGCGGTGAGCTCGCGCACGACGCCGAGCGTCGGGTTGGTGTGGCCGTAGGCCGGGATGCAGAAAAAGACGATCTTGCTCATTTGCTGTCGCCCCCGTTGTCCATTTCGGAAAAGATGCGCAGCATATATTCCCGCTGCATGGCCTTGGGCAGGATGGCGATGCCGCGCTCGTCGTCGCCGAGGACGAGCAGCTCATCGCCGGGGTGAAAGCCGAAAATGTCGCGCGCTTCCTTGGGGATGACAAACTGGCCCTTTTCGCCGATCTTGACCATCCAGGCGTGCTTGCCCTGAGGTACTTCCATAAAATCAACCTCCTAAAGTATGATTAGTTATACTAATCATACTACAAAGCGTAAAAAAGTCAAGCCAGCAGGCCTGACTTTTTTATTTCAATTCATGGCATCGGCGTTGAGCTCGAAGAGAAGCTCGACGCGGGCTTTGAGCAGCGGATGATTTTTGAGCGCGGGGTCGGCGGCGAGGAGCTGCTCGGCGGCGGACTGCGTCTCGTGCAGAAGGGATAAGTCGCACGAGAGATCGGCGACGCGAAGCGACGGCAGGCCGTGCTGGCGGGAGCCGAAAAAGTCGCCCGGGCCGCGGAGCTTCAAGTCCTCTTCCGCGATGGCGAAGCCGTCGCTCGTGGAGGACATGACCTTGAGACGCTGCTTGTTTTCCTCACCCTTGTTGTCGGAGACAAGGACGCAGTAGGACTTGTGCCGGCCGCGGCCGACGCGGCCGCGCAGCTGGTGGAGCTGGGAGAGGCCGAAGCACTCGGCGTTTTCAATCAGCATGAGCGCGGCGTTCGGCACGTCGACGCCGACCTCGATGACGGTGGTGGAGACGAGCACGTCGATCTCATGCGCGGCGAAAGCGCGCATGACGGCGTCCTTTTCCTTAGGCTTCATCTTGCCGTGGATGGGGGCGATGCGAAGGTCGGGGAAGACCTCTTTTTGCAGCATTTCCGCGTAGGCGGTGACGGCCTTGCGCTCATCGGGGAGCTCGTCGTTTTCCGAGACCATGGGGCAGACGATATAGGCCTGACGGCCCTCGGCGACGAGCTTGCGCAAAAAAGCGTAGATACGCTCGTGATAGCTCGACGGGACGGCAAAGGTGTCAATCTTCTGCCGTCCGGGGGGGAGCTCATTTAGAATGGAGACGTCGAGATCGCCGTAGATCATCAGCGCGAGCGTGCGCGGGATGGGCGTGGCGGACATGACGAGAAGGTGCGGGTCGTCGCCCTTGGCGGACAGCGCGGCGCGCTGGTCGACGCCGAAGCGGTGCTGCTCGTCGGTGACGACGAGACCAAGATTTTGATACTGTACATCGGGCGAGAGCAGGGCATGCGTGCCGATGACGAGGGAGAGCTCGCCGGACCGGAGACGTTCGTTCAGCGCGCGGCGCTCCTTGGCCTTGGTCGAGGCGGTGAGCAGCGCGCAGGGGATGCCGAGAGGCTCCAAAAGCGGGGCGAGCGAGCGATAGTGCTGCTCGGCAAGGATTTCTGTCGGGGCCATGAGGGCGCATTGGAGACCATTTTTCGCGGCCATGTAGATGGCGGCGGCGGCGACCATCGTTTTGCCCGAGCCGACGTCGCCCTGCACGAGGCGGTTCATCGGGCGCTGACCTGTCAGGTCGCGCGCGATATCGCCGATGGCGCGGCGCTGTGCGCCGGTGAGGGAAAAGGGGAGAGAGGTGAAAAAGGGCGAAAGGTCGACTTTTCTGCACTGTTTTCCCGCGACGAACGTGCGGCGCTCGCGCAGGAGCTTGAGGCCGAGCGCGAGCAGGAAAAGCTCTTCGAACGCAAGGCGGCGGCGCGCGGCGGAGAGGGCTTCGTCGTCTGTGGGGAAGTGGATGTTTTCGTAGGCAAAGCGGGTGTGGCAGAGCTGGTAGACGAGGCGGACGTCCTCAGGCAGGATGTCAGGAAGTTCGTCGACGCAGGCGGCGAGGCTCTGTTCGACGGCCTTGCAGAGCATCGACTGGCTGACGCCCGCGGTGAGAGGGTAGATGGGCATGATGCGGCCGGTGATCTGGTGCGCGCCCTCGCGCTCAAAGAGGGGATTGGTCATCTGCGGGCGGCTCGGCGTACCCTCGGCACGGCCGAAGAAGACGTAGGCGTCGCCGGTGTGGAAGGTGTTTTTGAGGTAGGACTGGTTGAAATAGGTAAGTTCAAGCGCGCCGGTCTCGTCGACGGCGCGGAGCTTGATAAGGTCGAGCCCCTTGCGAATGCGCGAGAGCTTGGGCTCGCCCGCGATGACGGCGCAGACACAGGCATTCTCGCCGGGGATGAGGTCGGCGATCTTCTTGTACGCGCGGCGGTCGTCGTAGGCGCGGGGAAAGTAGGAAAGGAGGGAGCGCAGGTCGGTGATGCCGAGTTTGGCGAGCGACTTGGCGCGCGCTTCGCCCACGCCTTTGATATAGCGAATATCGGTGTTGAGCGTCGCCATGCGGTGGACCTCCTTTACAAATGCGGTGTCTGTCTATTATAATCAACTTGGATGGAAATGAAAAGACCCTTTGCAAGGATGAAGAAAGGAGTATTATCATGCAGAAGAAACATTCCGGAAAGATGGGCGCGATCGCGCTGCCGGTCGCGCTGATCGCCGCGGCGGTCGGAGTCCTCTTATGGATGCTGACCGGTGCGCAGGGATACCGCGCGGCGGACTGGACAGACACAGACGGGCAGCGCTACTACCGCAACCTGGTGACGCATCAAGCCTTTGCGGCGGACGTTGACTGGGACGGGAGCGACGGCGCGGTGATCGTTATTCCCGATGAAGTGCACGGCTACAAGGTGACGGCGCTCGGCGGGTATATCGGCCGCGGTGTGCCGACGGCGTTTGCGCTGAACGCGCCGGAGATATGGAATACCCAGGTCGTCTTCGGTGACGAGAAAGTTGCGGCGGACGCGGAAAAGGACTATCCGAACGCGAAGATCGTCGACTGCACGGTGACACTGCGGCTTGGGAGGAACGTGAAAGCGCTGAACGAGGTCAGCTGCTTCGGCTGGCAGGGCTATGACGAAAACGGAGCCGAGACAGTGTGGCGTCTGCGCTGGAACGTCGAATGCGACGAGGGGAATGAGACGTTTTACGCCAAGGGCGGGCGGCTGTATCGCTGCGCGGATGGGGAGGCTGTGGAAGCGTTCCGCTGCGCGTGATGCAGCGCGGCAGCGCTGCGTGCTTTTCCCTGCGTACCCGCAGGGGTGCGGCAAAGGGGGCCATTCTCTCGCGTGAGAGAATGGCCCCCTTTAGATCCCCCAAGAGAACGCAAGGGGCCTTGCCCCTTGACCCCGCACATTGGCAGTT
>ENA-OROU01001388-OROU01001388.1-human-gut-metagenome-genome-assembly--contig:-NODE-1388-length-20738-cov-18.205386_pt1 | contig 20738 bp, 15 predicted proteins | sample MGYA00242131_ERZ509054 | MGnify/ENA primary metagenome ERZ509054 (study PRJEB26280, sample SAMEA2338749) | human gut metagenome | biome: human gut; feature: human-associated habitat; material: faeces... | reverse complement strand
GACACCCAGAGGATAAACAGCGGGTTCTGATCCTGCGGATAGTTGCCGTCATACTGGTAGACAACGCCATCCAGCGCAACGTTATACAGCGGCTGATGGATGCTGGTAAAGGTAAGGGTACTGTGCGCATCGTTCAAAGCAATCGGCTCTCCATCCGCCGGGGCATCCTGCAAATAGGCGCGCAGGTCAACGGGCTGGTAGCCGTGGGTTGCAAAATAGGGTGCGTTGCCCACGAATACTTCCAGGCCGATGGCGGCAATCAGCAGCGCAGCAACCGTCCAAAGTGTGCGGTACCGCCGCCCGCTGCGCAGGCGGAGTAACAACACAGTGCCGCAGGCCCACAGTGCCGCCCCATTGATGGCCAGCAGGCGGAACAGATCAAACCCCTGCGCCAGCCCCGGCTGGGCAAACACACATGCTGCGATGATCCACACTGCCAGCACAATGCCCGGCCCGGCCAGTACATCCGCATGGGTTGCCCTGCGGTCGCACAGCCGCCCCGGCAGTGCCCAAACCAGCACCCCCAACAGGATGCTGACACAAATTGCTGCTGCAAACATAAAAAGCCCCCATACCAAAGTGTATGGGGGTATTATACTATGAATTGCGGTTTTTGTCGATATTGGGGGTGCAGGCGTCCTCTTCCTGCGGGTCGGACGGCTTGTTCGCCTGCCCGCTCCGCTTTGCGGTACTGCGCGGGGGAAAGCCCGGTTTCCTTTTTGAACACACGGCTGAAATACAGCGGGTTATCATACCCGACGATCTCGGAAACTTCACCGATGCTGTATTTGGTGCGTTCCAGCAAGCGCTGTGCATTGACGATACGCAGCGACTGGATATACCGTGCGGGCGCTTTCATGCTTATTCCTTTGCTTTTGAGCCGGGATTATTCAATGCCGGTCACGGTATAATCTTTGTCCTCAACGGCTTTTTTCAGCACAGTGTCATCCACCGGCTTATCCAGCGTTACAACAGCGGTACCGGCGGTGTGGCTTACTTCGGCGGCGGAAACACCGTCCAGCGCTTCCAGTGCCTTTTTCACGGTTGCTTCGCAATGGCCGCACATCATGCCTTCAATTTTAATGGTCTTATTCATGGTCGTGTTCTCCTTTTTGCTTGTTTTGTGTGCTTTGCGTTTATGGTCATGTTTGGTGCTGCGAATATCGAACAGGTTCAGCCGCAGTGCGTTGGAAACCACGCAGAAGCTGGACAGGCTCATGGCCGCAGCGCCGTACATCGGGTTCATCTGCCAGTGCAGCAGCGGGATAAAGACACCTGCCGCCAGGGGGATGCCCAACACATTGTAGGCAAAGGCCCAGAACAGGTTTTCGTGGATATTGTGCAGAGTAGCGCGGCTCAGGCGGATGGCGGCGGGCACATCGCTCAGGCGGCTCTTCATCAGCACAACGTCAGCGGCGTCAATCGCAACATCCGTACCGGCGCCAATGGCAATACCGACATCCGCGCGGGTCAGGGCCGGTGCATCGTTGATGCCATCGCCCACCATGGCCACGCGGCCCTTGTTTTTCAGGCTGCGGATCACAGCTTCCTTGCCATCGGGCAGCACACCGGCAATCACTTCGTCCACACCGGCCTGTGCACCAATGGCTTTGGCGGTGCGCTCGTTATCGCCGGTCAGCATCACAACGCGGATGCCCATGCCCTGCAGTTCACGCACAGCCTGCGGGCTGTCCTCCTTGATGACGTCCGCCACCGCGATAACGCCCTGCATGGTGCCATCCTTGGCAAAGAACAGCGGGGTTTTGCCCTGGGCGGCCAGTGCTTCGGCGCTGGATGCCATCTTTTGCGGCACCGCCACGCCAAGGGTCTGCATCAGCTTGGCGTTGCCGCCGTACAGGGTACTGCCGTTCAGCACAGCCGTCAGGCCGTTGCCGGGCAGAGCCTGGAAATCTGCCACCTCGGCGGGGGGCAGGTTATCCTCCTGTGCCTTTTGCAGCACAGCGCGGGCCAGCGGGTGTTCACTCTTCTGCTCCAAGGCAGCGGCAAGGCTCATCAGTACCTGCTCGGTCACACCGTCTGCGGGCAGGATATCCGTCACGCGCGGCTCGCCGCTGGTGATGGTGCCAGTTTTATCCAGGGCAACGATCTCGGTTTTACCGGTCTGCTCCAGCGAAACCGCGGTTTTGAAGAGAATGCCGTTTTTAGCGCCCACACCATTGCCAACCATAATGGCAACCGGCGTTGCCAGGCCCAGCGCGCAGGGGCAGCTGATGACCAGCACTGAAATACCGCGGGCCAAGGCAAAACCGACCGTCTGCCCTGCCAGCAGCCAGACAATGGTGGTGATGACCGCCAGGGTGATGACGGTCGGCACAAACACACCGGAGACGCGGTCTGCAATTTTGGCAATGGGTGCCTTGGTGGCTGCGGCATCGCTGACCATCTGGATGATCTGAGCCAGCGTGGTATCCCGACCCACGCGGGTGGCACGGCAGCGCAAAAAGCCGGATTGGTTCAGGGTTGCGGCGCTCACGCTGTCTCCTTCGGCCTTATCCGCCGGGATGCTCTCACCGGTCAGGGCCGATTCGTTCACCGCGCTGCTGCCTTCCAGCACCACGCCGTCAACGGGGATATTCTCGCCGGGGCGCACCACAAACACATCGCCCTGCTGCACCTGTTCGATGGGAACGGTAACTTCCGCCCCATTGCGCAGCAGCGTTGCGGTTTTGGGGGCCAGGTTCATCAGGCCTTTCAGGGCATCGGTGGTCTTGCCCTTGGAGCGGGCTTCCAACGTTTTGCCCACCGTGATCAGGGTCAGGATGGTTGCGGCGGATTCAAAATAAAACTCCTCCATATAGCCCATCACGGCCATGGCATCCCCCTGCACCTGGGCCACCGTCATGGCAAACAGAGCGTAAGTGCTGTAGCCAAAGGCCGCGGTAGCGCCAAGGGATACCAGGGTATCCATATTGGGGGCACGGTTCCACAGCGCCTTAAAGCCGCTGATAAAGAACTTTTGGTTGATGACCATGATGATAATGGTGAGCAGCATCTGTAAAATACCCATTGCCACATGGTTGCCCTGCATAAAGCCCGGCAGCGGCCAGTTCCATAGCATGTGCCCCATGGAGAAGTACATCAGCACCACCCAGAAGATCAGCGAGGCAATCAGGCGGCGTTTGAGGCGCGGGGTCTCGGTATCTTTTAAGGCATCTGCTGACGGCGCGGCGGACTGGGCGGCAGCGTTTTTAGGGCTTGCGCCATAGCCTGCGGCTTCCACTGCGGCCACAATATCTGCCGGAGCGGCGGTGCCCTCCACACCCATTGAGTTGGTCAGCAGGCTGACCGAGCAGGATGTTACGCCCGGCACTTTGCTGACGGCTTTTTCCACCCGGGCACTGCACGCGGCGCAGCTCATCCCGGTTACGTTATATTGTTCCACTTCTTTCCTCCTGTTCCCTCTCTTTTGCGGTAGTGATTCTATAATTCCTGTGTGATGATTGGCGAGTGGTTTCGCTTTGGTGTTTGAACACGGGTTGTTGATGTTTGAGTTGTTTCTATGGCAATACCGCATAATTCTAAGTGCCGATACGGCGAGCGAGGTGCGGCAGATGCCAAGCCAAAAGCGCAGATAATACTGGATGCTGCAAAGGTGAGCGCCGCCAGTGGCGGAAACAGCGAACCGAAGCAGGGGCAGCGGTCGCAGAGTGCGAGGGGCTTTTGCCCCCGAAGCACGATGCGGGTACCGCAACCCGACATTATCGAGCATTTTGGCAACGCAGATGCCGTGCCGCAGCTGCCGGAGCGGTGCTTAAGCCGCAAGGCGGGAATTGTGCGGTGTTGCCCTATCCTCACTTCCCTTTTGGTGAGCGGCTAGCCTGCAATTCGACGTATTATTGAGGTTACCATTTCTATCCACGCTCTCCTTGCGGAGAGCGATACGTTGGGGGCAACCAAGGCCGATGCGGCATTTCTATCCACACCCTCTCACAGGGAATGACTGGCATTTATTCATGGCTCTGGTAATGTTACACAAACTTTTACCGATGTTTGTGAACAGAAAAACAATCGTACTGGGCACTGGCATGGCATTTTTGCTGGCTCAAACACTCGTGCATTTATTTCATGTTCTGCTTCTGCTATTTTGTGCAGGCAATGCTTATTTCATCAGTTTCTGCAGCGTTTTCAGCAGCTCATCCACAACTTCGTCATTCCCGGCACGGATATCATCCGCCACACAGGTGCGGATATGGTTTGCCAGCAGCTCACGGTTGAACGCGTTCATCGCCGCCGTTACCGCCGCCGACTGCACCAGAATATCCGGACAATACACTTCGTTTTCCACCATCCCACGGATGCCCCGAATCTGCCCTTCGATCCGGTTCAGTCTGTGGACCAGGCTTTTATACTCTTCTTCACTGCGATGCTTTGTTTTGTGTGCACAGCAGCAACACGGTTCCTTCTTTTCGTTTTCCTGCATTATGTTACCCTCCCATCACATGCTAGGTACCCCGGCGGGGTATATTCACTATATACCCCGCCGGGGTACCTTGTCAAGTAGATAATATAATATTTTTATATTATTTTATGCGAGAGTTTTTTACTATAGCAATTTTTAAAATTAAAGCGGATATCCGCATGAACAAAACCGCCCTGAACAGTCAGAAAGAGAAACATTCCATGCTCTCCTTGCGGAGAGCGACCTTCGTCGGTCTTGCCGCGCATCGGTTGAGAAATATTTCTATCCACGCTCTCCTTGCGGAGAGCGACGCAGATAACGGTGATGCAGGCAACGGATGCGATGCCATTTCTATCCACGCTCTCCTTGCGGAGAGCGACGGCTGCGGAACATAGACTACTCGCCTTGAATTCTATTTCTATCCACGCTCTCCTTGCGGAGAGCGACAAGCCGGACAAAAAGGCAGGAAGCCAGGAAAAAGATTTCTATCCACGCTCTCCTTGCGGAGAGCGACCCTTTTTCTACAGCCTTACGGCCTGCCGCCAATATTTCTATCCACGCTCTCCTTGCGGAGAGCGACGAGCGCCCACAGCACAACCAGTACACCCACATAGCCATTTCTATCCACGCTCTCCTTGCGGAGAGCGACTTTGATACGCTTGCAGCAAGCGGTTAATGATATGAAATTTCTATCCACGCTCTCCTTGCGGAGAGCGACCTTCCTGTTTTTCTCTCTGGTTTTTGGGCCTATTTATTTCTATCCACGCTCTCCTTGCGGAGAGCGACTCATTGTATATGGATTCTGTGCCGCCAGCATCCCGATTTCTATCCACGCTCTCCTTGCGGAGAGCGACGCGGCTCTTCCTCGAAATCTACACGTTGTTTAAGAATTTCTATCCACGCTCTCCTTGCGGAGAGCGACGCGTGGTGCATGTCGCGCAAGACCCCAGTCCAGGCCGCATTTCTATCCACGCTCTCCTTGCGGAGAGCGACCCTGCTGGAAACGGCGGCAGTGGTTCCATCACGGCAATTTCTATCCACGCTCTCCTTGCGGAGAGCGACACCAAGGACAAAAAGTACAAGATCAAGAAGGCCATATTTCTATCCACGCTCTCCTTGCGGAGAGCGACATCTGCATAGCAAGCGGCATATCCGTATACATTGAATTTCTATCCACGCTCTCCTTGCGGAGAGCGACTGCGCGCGAGGGCCGCTGAGGGCCAAAGGCCCGAAATTTCTATCCACGCTCTCCTTGCGGAGAGCGACAAAAATGAAATTGCTTTCTCAAATGACTACAGACATTTCTATCCACGCTCTCCTTGCGGAGAGCGACGGGTGCCGTATTGAGCATGACGCTGCTGTAGCCTATGATTTCTATCCACGCTCTCCTTGCGGAGAGCGACCTTGTTCTGCTCGCCACCGAGATACAATTTGAAAATTTCTATCCACGCTCTCCTTGCGGAGAGCGACCGCACGGGCGCGCCGCAGCTGGTTGTGGTATCCACATTTCTATCCACGCTCTCCTTGCGGAGAGCGACGATGCTTACCTCGCCGCCCTCGGCAAAGGTGTTCAAATTTCTATCCACGCTCTCCTTGCGGAGAGCGACTACCCGAAGCAAGAGAATTATCCTCAATCAAATATTTCTATCCACGCTCTCCTTGCGGAGAGCGACCCGATAATGCGGAAATATTGCCCCTCAACTAAAATTTCTATCCACGCTCTCCTTGCGGAGAGCGACAGCAAGCCAAGGCGTTTAAAGTCTCGGCGTTGCGTATTTCTATCCACGCTCTCCTTGCGGAGAGCGACAATCTTCGCGTTGTTGACGGTTCCAGGTCTTCGATTATTTCTATCCACGCTCTCCTTGCGGAGAGCGACGGTAGCACCCCCTTTACAATTTAATGATACATCAAAATTTCTATCCACGCTCTCCTTGCGGAGAGCGACTTTGTACAAATTATCATGTCAGGGTACGCCAGAATTTCTATCCACGCTCTCCTTGCGGAGAGCGACGGGGTTGACGGCTCCGGCAGCGTGGCAACATCGAAAATTTCTATCCACGCTCTCCTTGCGGAGAGCGACAAATATTCCACTTCCTAACGCACATGTGATTTCAATTTCTATCCACGCTCTCCTTGCGGAGAGCGACTAGTGACTTTTAATGTTATTGCTAGCCGCGTGTATATTTCTATCCACGCTCTCCTTGCGGAGAGCGACCGGTATCAGCATTGCGAGTAACCTCTAACGTGCATTTCTATCCACGCTCTCCTTGCGGAGAGCGACCGTAACTTCATCAACAGTAATTGTAATTCTATACAATTTCTATCCACGCTCTCCTTGCGGAGAGCGACATGGTGAAACGATGCCAAGCATCGGACATATCAGTTATTTCTATCCACGCTCTCCTTGCGGAGAGCGACTAGACGTAAATAACCCAGTAGCGGCTTTAACATCCATTTCTATCCACGCTCTCCTTGCGGAGAGCGACTGTTACAGTCTTAGGCATTCAGCACAAGGTCGGTATTTCTATCCACGCTCTCCTTGCGGAGAGCGACATCAGCCAGTTACAATGCATACTTGGCGGAAAGTATTTCTATCCACGCTCTCCTTGCGGAGAGCGACTGCAATCTGAATGTCCTTTTGCCGAAGCTGTTCCAGATTTCTATCCACGCTCTCCTTGCGGAGAGCGACTTGTCAATCTTGGTAATATAGCCACCACGAGAACGCTATTTCTATCCACGCTCTCCTTGCGGAGAGCGACCGCCCGTCCGCGATATTATTCAATGGGAAGGTATATTTCTATCCACGCTCTCCTTGCGGAGAGCGACCACTCATTTTCTCATGCTATTATAATACTCGTATTATTTCTATCCACGCTCTCCTTGCGGAGAGCGACAATTTAAGTATGTTGTACAATGCCGTAAAGTCATATTTCTATCCACGCTCTCCTTGCGGAGAGCGACTGTTTGCGTTGCTGTGCAATCTCCTGCATCACGATTTCTATCCACGCTCTCCTTGCGGAGAGCGACCCGGGCAGAATCTGGTCAACAGCGTTCGCCGCATAATTTCTATCCACGCTCTCCTTGCGGAGAGCGACTATTCGTGGTATTGTCCTTAAGAGGTGATTATGTATTTCTATCCACGCTCTCCTTGCGGAGAGCGACATAGTGGATACCTTGATACTCGCCAACTTTGTGCTATTTCTATCCACGCTCTCCTTGCGGAGAGCGACGCCATTGACAAGTGGGACAAAAACGATTTTTACAAATTTCTATCCACGCTCTCCTTGCGGAGAGCGACGTTGCCTGATCATGCTTGGTGGCTTCGCTGTTGATTTCTATCCACGCTCTCCTTGCGGAGAGCGACCGCACCCAGTCACAGTCCTTGTCTGCATAATAGAATTTCTATCCACGCTCTCCTTGCGGAGAGCGACGGCGGGGGTGAATAGTATGCTTACACTAATTCAGATTTCTATCCACGCTCTCCTTGCGGAGAGCGACTGTTATCGCTAGCCGTGTTTACGAGGGTATAAGATTTCTATCCACGCTCTCCTTGCGGAGAGCGACTGTTAATCCTTACAAGCTTACAATGATTTTCGGTATTTCTATCCACGCTCTCCTTGCGGAGAGCGACTCGAATGCCTGTTGCGCCGCAACCATCTCACGGTTATTTCTATCCACGCTCTCCTTGCGGAGAGCGACTTACTATCTTGCTGATTACGGTAACAACGTTGCTATTTCTATCCACGCTCTCCTTGCGGAGAGCGACTACATCAGGAGCAACGTACCTAATTTTTCTAGCATTTCTATCCACGCTCTCCTTGCGGAGAGCGACGGAGCAGCAACTTTGGCAAAATATCAATACCTACATTTCTATCCACGCTCTCCTTGCGGAGAGCGACTACTACTAACAGTAGTACCATATGGACAATACAAAATTTCTATCCACGCTCTCCTTGCGGAGAGCGACATCAGCCAGTTACAATGCATACATGGCAGAAAACATTTCTATCCACGCTCTCCTTGCGGAGAGCGACTGTTTCGACAGAATTATGAATGTTTCGAATGGATTATTTCTATCCACGCTCTCCTTGCGGAGAGCGACGGTTGGTCGTTAAATATTAACGGCGCGATGAAAATTTCTATCCACGCTCTCCTTGCGGAGAGCGACCGGTTTGGGGGTTGGCTTATACCTCACAACAGAAATTTCTATCCACGCTCTCCTTGCGGAGAGCGACCGATTGTGTACAATATTGTATTCGTGCCCGGGAAATTTCTATCCACGCTCTCCTTGCGGAGAGCGACTGTGGGTGCTTCGCAAGGTGCCAATATTGAGCATATTTCTATCCACGCTCTCCTTGCGGAGAGCGACTCATACAACCTAAAAATACACCAAAAACAAGAAAATTTCTATCCACGCTCTCCTTGCGGAGAGCGACGTCAATGAGGATAGATACGGGCAACAGTACTGGAGAATTTCTATCCACGCTCTCCTTGCGGAGAGCGACCTCTTCCAAAATCATATCTTCTTCCATTATAGCTTATTTCTATCCACGCTCTCCTTGCGGAGAGCGACAAAGTGTCGGTTATAGTGCTGTCAGGCTCTTTATATTTCTATCCACGCTCTCCTTGCGGAGAGCGACCGCACAAGATATTTTAACGGCTCTCAATAATATATTTCTATCCACGCTCTCCTTGCGGAGAGCGACAGATTCTAACATGAACCCCCAGCTAGAAGAAGGTATTTCTATCCACGCTCTCCTTGCGGAGAGCGACGCTCCGGCAAACGTTCAACATCGAAAGAATCAAATATTTCTATCCACGCTCTCCTTGCGGAGAGCGACATCAATGGCCGGGCGGATAACATCAAACGGAACATTTCTATCCACGCTCTCCTTGCGGAGAGCGACGCGGCAAACTGTTATCTTGATAATATAGAAATAACTATTTCTATCCACGCTCTCCTTGCGGAGAGCGACGGGCCGAAACGGCCAAAACATCGAACGCAGACATATTTCTATCCACGCTCTCCTTGCGGAGAGCGACGCTACTGACGCTGTTAATGGGTGCAATCCTGATTATATTTCTATCCACGCTCTCCTTGCGGAGAGCGACGAAAACGCCTTGCGTCAGATTGTCGATAGACGTATTTCTATCCACGCTCTCCTTGCGGAGAGCGACGAGATACTTTACATACTATTTTAGGAGGTTTTTAAATTTCTATCCACGCTCTCCTTGCGGAGAGCGACTTGGCAACGTGGTAGCCGGGTTACATATGTCGAGATTTCTATCCACGCTCTCCTTGCGGAGAGCGACTTGGCCGGGCCTTCTGGCCCGGCCTTTCTTTATAATTTCTATCCACGCTCTCCTTGCGGAGAGCGACCACGCACCCAATCACAATCCTTGTTCGCGTAGTAGAAATTTCTATCCACGCTCTCCTTGCGGAGAGCGACATCGGACCGTTAATATTCAGCGTCCAACCACGAAATTTCTATCCACGCTCTCCTTGCGGAGAGCGACTGCTCGCCGGGTTTTGGGTTTTGTCGACCCAGATATTTCTATCCACGCTCTCCTTGCGGAGAGCGACCGCCCCCCAGCCCCCCCAAGGCAAGAGTTCTATATTTCTATCCACGCTCTCCTTGCGGAGAGCGACTCGGAACATTGGGAACGGTTAAAGTCAAAAACACGATTTCTATCCACGCTCTCCTTGCGGAGAGCGACTTTGAGAAGGCATAAAAGACGGTCAAAGTAGTATTTCTATCCACGCTCTCCTTGCGGAGAGCGACACCTCCTTATAGTTTAATGATACAACACAAAAAAGAATTTCTATCCACGCTCTCCTTGCGGAGAGCGACAGCAAAAGTGCACAAAACAGTGGGGCACTTTTGCGCATATGGAACAAATTTTATGGGGATTGCATCTTCATGCTGACAGGCAAGGCTGTATTTTACCCTTTCTGCCCCTGTTTTTTCCATATTTTCTGGTGCGAAGGAAGCGGGAATTTTATGATTGCCTTCCCCTCGCACTAAGCAAACAAGATTCCATCCTGATCAAAATCCGGGTGCAGACCCACATGCTCGACTTTGCTTTTGTAATGGTTTCCCAGTTGATAAAAGCGCAGGCTGTCCGATTCCGAATCGATCAGTTCGGTCAATTTTGCTTTGAACATCGTGTATTGCGCGGCATCCAGCAGGCACTCAAATACGGAGTTTTGCACCCGCTGGCCGTAGTCTACACAGACTTTTGCTACTTTGCGCAGCCTGCGACGACCGGCGGCTGTTTCGGTGTTGACATCATAGGTTACAAGCACCAACATAACGGCACCTCACTTCCAGAAAAACGGTGGGTACACTTCCAGGTCGCCGCGCAGAGCACGGGCCAGCAAAAGCGCCTGAACATAAGGCACCAGCCCCCAGGGCAGTTTTTCTTTCAAAAACGGATGGGTGATCTCTTCCTTCTTTTTGTTCTGCCATGCGGTCAGGAAAGCTTTGCGGCCATCATCCGTCAGCAGTACGGCACCATTTTCCTGTTTTTGCAGGTGTTTTGCCGTGATGATCTTTTGATTGATGCAGCTGATGACCAGCCGGTCTGCATAAACCGCCCGCAGTTCTTCCATCAGGTCAAGTGCCAGACTTTTGCGGCCGGGGCGCGGGCGGTGCATAAAGCCAACATAAGGGTCCAGGCCCACAGCGGTCAAGGCGGATGCACACTCCCGCGCCAGCATGCTGTAGGCAAACGAAAGCAGCGCATTCACATTGTCCAGCGGTGGACGGCGGCTGCGGCCCTCAAACACAAAATCCTGCTTTTGCTGCAGAATCAGGTCATTCAGGCAGTCAAAGTAGCGCTGGGCTGCCTCGCCTTCCAGGCCGCGCAGCTGTTCCGGATCATCGCTGGTCTGTATCAGCGGCAGCGCGGCGGCCAGCTGGGTGGAGGTGCGTTTCAGTTTTTCGACCGGGACACGCTGGGGATGATCGCGGGTTGCGCGTTCCAGCACCCAGCGTGCGTTATACACTTTACCAAGGATAAAGCTCCAGGCATAGCGACAGCTCTGGGCCATGTCATCCGACACGCGGTACTGCGTCTGACGCAGCAGCACATTGCCGCGTTCTTCCCCCACGGTGCGGGCCTGAAATCTGCCATACGGGTCAAAAAAGCAAAGGTCAATGCCCCGCCGGGCACAAGCTCCCATCAAAGCGGGGCTGGCACCTGCGTAAGTAAAGCAGACGATGCCTTCCAGCGTATGCAGGGCATGGCGGTGGGTTTCCTGCTTATTGCGGGTAACAACAAGGTTTTCGCCATCCAATGTCAGGTAAGCGTCCTCATTGATGACAAACAGGGTGTTGAGCAGCTTTCTCATGGCGCGCCCTCCTCAATATGCTCCCGCAGATACGCCGCCGGGTCTGCCTGCTGATACAGCGTCGGCAGGCAAAGCTCTTTCAGTGAGCAGGCATTGCAATGCTTGCCGGGTTTGCTTTTTGGGGTATAGCCGCGCGCAAACAGGCGGTTCATCTCATCCGCCATGGTCTGCGCGGTGCTGCGCAGTTCCGGTGTCAGGGAAACATGTTCCCGCTGCCGGGTTTCTTCATAAAAGATTTCCCCTTCCGGCACCTCGCACACCAGCATTTCTTCCAGCGCCATGGCCTGTGCGCAGAGCTGCAAACGGTCGGCATCGTTTACCTTGCTGCGGCCATGCTTATATTCCACGGGCATAGGCTGCCACAGGCCGCGGCGGCCCTGCAATGACACGCCGTTTGGATTCTTGTGAAACTCTACCACATCGCAGTCGCCGGTCAGTTTTAAGCGGTGGCTGACGACCCTCATACCGCGGGCGATCAGCAAATCGCCGCGTTTTTCCGTCAGGGTAACATCATGGCAGCGGGTATGCTGCAGGCGTCCTTCGGCGGTGCGTTGGTTTTCGGACCATTGTTGTTCCAAGTACGCAAGTGCCCATTGGCGGCGGCAGAATGCAAAGTGCTGGATGCCAGACATTTGCAGATAGTCATCAGTATTCATCATACACTTCCGGTGTCAATCCGTTCAGGGTATCGCAAGTAATATTATAATCTTCCACCCGGTGTGCTTGTGCCACACTTTCTTTTAGCTCCACATGCAGACAGCGATGGACCTTTGCCGAGGAATACTGTCCGCTTTTGCAGTTATGACGCCACCAATACAGGCGAACCACCTCCATACTGCCATCCGGGCGGGCAGAGGAAATATCGTTTTCAAACAGTGTGCGCAGCGCTTCTTTGATGATTTCTGCATCTTCATCTGTAAAGCCGGTCTTTTCTGCCAGCTGGCAGTTAATGCTGCCAAAGGTTGTGTACACGCCAAAAGCCACACGGTGCTTCATACCCATGGTATCGCTTGACTTCTTTTCGCCAGTCGTACCGTTCACGCTCTTTGTGATCTGGATATCATCGACATCAATCGGGTCCACGCTGAAAGCCGGATGAATAGATACCGGGCCGCGCACGCCAACGGAAACACCATCGCCCTTGGATTCTTTCCCCTTAAAGGCAAACACCTGGCCAAAGCTGCGCACATCCAGCCAGGTTTCACAGGCAGCCTTTGCATAAGCATCTTTATCTTTTTCAGCCTTTTTCACTGCTGGGCAGCCGTCTGCACGGTCTTTCAGGCTTTTGAAACCATCATTGCAGCGGTCGTCCGACTGGACAAACACATTCTGGCCAAGGTCCATCATGCGGTTGCGGATCTTGCGTTTCAGGCACACATCCGAAATTTCACCCAGTCCCTCATACGTTTCGCGCGGGCGGTTTCCGTTCAGCGGGTCACCGTTCGGGTTCGCATGGTTTACAGCAATCACAAGTGCAAAGTCGATTTTATTCTGCAGCACAGCCATCTTTTATTCCTCCTGCTTTTTTGCTTTCGCTTTATATTCTGCATTTTCGGCCTTAAAGTCCATCATCTGGTCGGCATAGCCAACCAGATACAGCTCACCAAGTCTTTTGTTCGTAAAGTTTTCTGTGCCAATCTTATGTAATAATTCTTGCATCATCGCATACCTTTGGCTATCCATTCCGTTACGGTTTTTCATTCTGTTCAGGTACGGATTTAATTTTTTATCCAAAAGAAGTGTTGTTGCTGCCGGGTGCAGAGCAAACGCGGTTCTTAAACGTTCTGCATTTGTCAAACGTTTTTCGTTCTCATTTCCTAGCTGAATCAACGCCCGTCTTTCAATCTGTTCTGCACAGGCTAAAATTCTCCCAAACAAATAGTTTCGGTCTTTAATGGTTTCATCAACATTCATCGGATAATCCACCTTCTTATTTCTATGATAGTACCCACGCACAAGGGCGCAGGCAATGTTTTGTGTTTTTTGTTGTTCCCAATAATCCAGGCCAATGCTGTTTGTTGCCCGATCTACCGCGCTGATCATCAAATCCCGCGGGAAGCGCTCCCCATTGGTAATACAGGGAATCAGTCGTTCGATTGTCGCTTGTTTCAGCTTTGCATCCACTTTTTCGCCATAGGCTGCTTTTGCAATGTCCGCCGGGGCAGGCGCACCAACAAAGACAACTTTCTTGATCTTGGGCTTTTTGCCCAGTTCCGTCGGCTCCTCTACACTGCGGTATTCCAGCTGCCATTGGAACGTATCGTGCCAATCTTTTATATTGGCAAGCAACTTAGAGCCCTGCAGTTCCTGATAGTACCGGATGGACAACCGGCCAGGTGTAGCAGAATCCAAAATCATGACCGCCGTTTGGGAATTGTCCTTCAACTGGTGCTGATACCCCAGAATGGCCCGGTTAAACTGCCGTGCAATTTCTTCTTGGGTATCCGCAGGCAACCTTTCTGTATCTTCCTCAAAATCGTCCCAATCATCGCCTGCTAGTGGATTATATTCCTGGGCAATATCGAGAGTATCCCCCAGCACATTGGGTACCGCTTCGTTCTGTGTTCCCCAAACAAGTACAGTCTGGTCCCCTGTATTTACCCCTTGCTTGCTGACCAACCATCGCAAGGCGCTGTGTGCCTTTTGGGTTGTTTCATAACCAATCGAAAGTGCCTGCGCTGCATCCGCAAAGCGCCCGCGGTAAGTATAATTCGTATTGTCATTGCTGGATATCAGCTTTGCACGGTCACCTGGGTTGCGGATCTTATACGGGCTTAATGTAGAAACCGGCATTTTGATTCCCTGAACTGTGCAATAGTCAATATCTTTTAACTGTGTTTCATAAAAGCGGATAAAGCTTTCTCGGACTGTTGTATCACGCGACAAATCAACATTGTCAACGCGGAACCGGACAAAAGATTCCGTCTGGTCACTACCGGTCAGCGTATCCAAAATAGGGGGCTTGTCTTCTTTGTTTCCCTGCCATTTTGTTGGCAGAGTTCCATTTTCATCTATAAACAAAATATTTGCCTTGACCAGGTCTGCGATCAGGCATTCTTTTTCCAGGTAGTGCAGGACTGTACACACAGCCGGGTGGGCATAAGGAGATGTACACCACGCTTGTAACTGCTTGTGGTAAAGCGGCCATCCGGATTCTTTACTACCACCAAAAGTGGGATAATCTGCCGCAATATATTGCAGTTTATCCACTAGCGGGTGCGGCACCATGCCGGATGTCCGCGCCGAAGATTCCTCTGTGCAAGGAATGATCGTTGTCCTTTGATCTTGTGCCAGCAAGCCTGCATACTGAAAGTTTCCGTCCTTGTCCAGCTCCACTTCAATGTTGACCTGCTGTGTCGTGTGAGCCACCGGCAGTAGTGGAACTTTCCCAGGCTGCTGCTTTCCAATTTCTGACACGCTATTCTGGTAAGTTTTATAGCAATAGCTAAGCCAGCTCATTTCTGTATCACCTCCCTGTACAAATCATCGCAGTCGCTGACTGTTTCACCCAGCGTAAAGGTCTTTATCTTTTGCGGGTGGATATCACGCACAATTTCGCATTCTTCCGGACGGCAAAAACAGATTTTTCCGTTCTGCATTACCGGGTGCCAAAAACGTTCCTGCATCACGCCTTTCCCGTTTTCGTCCGCATAGGTAATGCCGTGCTCCATTAGGCCTAGGTCCAGGGATGAAACATCATCATAATGCCCTTTTCCCAGGCCAAAAATGCAGGGTTCAATATACCCCTGGCATTCGCGTGTTCCCAAAAAGATATCTCTTCTGCCGCCGCGTTCCAACATACGCTTTGCAATAGCGTAATGTTTGTTTTCATTGCGGTCTTTTTCCAGGTCTGGGCGATGTTCGTTCCATTCAAAATGTGCCCGCACCTGGTAGCAAACATCGGAAAGGTACGTATAGATGGAAAGATCGTTTTTTCCATTGTTATACATAATGGGACGGATGCCTTTGGATTGTCTTTCAATCGGGTTCATCACGCGCAGTTCATCAATTACCCAGGTGAACGTTGGTTTCCAATAGCAGCTTTCATAAATGCCCTTCAATGCCTGGTAGGTGGGCACCGGGTAGCTGAATTTTTCGCCGCCTACGCGGGTAATTGGGTCGCTGAACAGTGCATAACGCCCATATACCTGCATGGATATTGAATTTTCGTATTGCAAAGTCTAACCCTCCTTGTTAAGCAAATTGTATCGGCATAAATCCGGGGCTTGTCTGAATTCCCTTTTCGTCATCGTAATATTCCTTGTTAAGAATTGTCACTGCCCCTTCTTTTACTGTGTACAGTGCACCTTGATCTGCCAGGCGTATTTTTTCATTTGTTGTAATACCAACGGTAAAGCGTTGTGCGTCCCGCAGCATTTTGGGGGTAAGCGGTTTACTGGACGAAAGTCTTGTTGCCATATCTGCGCCATCTTCCCCATAGGGAACCACCACCGGCGTTGTAATGTCCTCCAAAGCATGGAAATTCCTTTCTGCCGTGGCAAACGCCTGCCGGAGCAAGTAATTGGGGAACTTTTGTTTTCCTGTTGTCTCTTTCCAGGCTAGCACACTTTCCTGATTATCTGACAAAAGGTCAAACAAATTCACTGTTTTTGGGGGAATGTACCCCTTTAATTCAACCGGATCGCCCATCCGTTCCTGTTGTTGGGACTCTGCATAATAAAGCTGGTAGTACCTCAAAATACTTTCCGGCTCTAACAGGTCCGCATCCCTTTGTAATTGCTGCAGCAGGTGCCGTGTGGCTTCCCTGCCGTTGCGCAGTTCCGGAAGTCGATCCAGATTTTCCAGATTGTAGGTTTTAACAAGATACACCGTGCGGCATTTCCTTTCCGCATTGCGGTTGCATCGGCCGGAAGCCTGGGCCACACTGGGCAGCGCAGCCATACTTCGAATGACGCAATCAAAGCTTACATCCACGCCTGCTTCTATCAGTTGGCTGCTTACACAGATCAAACGTTCCTGACCGTGTAAGGTGTTTAATTTTTGCTTAACTTCTGCGATAACATCTGCACGGTGCTTTGCACACAGGTGCGTGGTCAGGCAGTAAAGTTGTGTATGTTCCGGCTGGCATTGTTTCAAAGCCTCAAACACCTTTTCGACCGCCGAACGGGTATTCAAGATGACCAAAATGCTGCCATTCTCGTCTTGCTTGCTCCGTACAAATTCTGCGAGTTCTCCTGCCTGAAATCCATTTCCTGTTTCGGGCACTTCAATCTTTGTCCTTCGGAACTGCGCAAAGCGCAGCTGGTAATCCGGGACCAGGTCCACCGGCGATGCAAACCGCAAAGGGTTTGCTACTTCGCTTAGCGCTGGCTGTGTTGCCGTACACAAAACAACAACGCACCCCAAATAGTACGCCAAGAAATTTGCCGCCTGGTTGAACAAGTATGTATGGCAAATGGGCAGGGACTGTATTTCGTCAAACACCAAGATAGAATTTGCCAGTGCTGCCATGCGGCGCACATTCTGCCGCCTGCTGCAAAACAGGGTTTGCAGCATCTGTACCATAGTTGTACATATCACCGGCGCTTCCTGCCAGCGTTCCAGCTGGCGGAGAACTTCGGGGTTCTCTGTATCCAGCACCGCATCCGTATGGTGCTCCAATAGATATTCACTGCCGCCTAATGCCTTTTTGAACTCCTGTACATTCTGTCCGATAATCGACCGGAACGGTGCAACATAGAAAATATGCCGGGCCGAAAGTTTTTTGGCCGCATGCACACAATATCGCAGCCCGGAAAATGTTTTTCCTCCGCCTGTTGGCACATACAAGCGGTAAATACCCCGCTTTGCACATTCGCCTGCTGTCTTGCACTGCTCCGAAATTTCTGCACGCAAGGTATCTATTTTATGTCGGGGCTGCAAATTGTTCAGGAATGTTTCAACATTGCTTTCTATCAGATCCCATGGCGGAAGCTGCTCTGGGGGAAGGCATCCTTCTTGATTATAATAGTTGCCTGAATCCAACCAGTCTGCATCGATCAGGGCTGCAAACAAAAATCTGTGTGCCAACCCCAACATGACCTGATAGATACAAAGCCGCGGCTTCTTTCCTTCCTGCGTTCGGATTTTCCGCACAAGACATTCTACCTCCTGCGCAGCTTTGGCAAACATTTGCCGTATCTCTGTTTCACTTATGCAATCCGCAAAAAAGGCCCGGCAGCTTTCTTCATATAGCTCTTGAGCCTGCTCTGAATACATATGTTTTATCCAGGGTTCTACTCCACCCAGGTCGAAAAGATCCATACGTTCAGAGTGATGGGATCCGATTGCCAATGCTGCCATTTGCGCAGTCAAGCGAGAAGGTGGTGAAGCTGTTTCTCCGCCATAATTTTCCCATAGCCACCGCATTCCGGCGCTGGAATGATTGATTCTTTCGTTTGTCTGACCTCTTAGATGTTTTTGCACGTTGCTATGAGATTTCCCAGCGTCATGGAGCCAGCCCGTAAGACGGCCCAAGTTTTCAAGTCCCAGCGGCTGGCACGCCCGTGCGCAGTACTCGGCCACGTTTTCACTGTGTTGTTTTAGGGATTGTATTTTCCAGACGCCATTGATTTGTTTGGTATGACCGAGTAGCATGGTAATCATCTCCTTATATTTTTATTTTGGATTATATAAAAGTTTCATTTGTAATCAATATAACATCATAAATAGGACTCTGTCAATCCTCTTTACTAAAAAATTTGCTTTTCATGATAAAATCATGTACACTACTTTATGTCAGAAAGCGACCTTAAGGCTTTCTGTGGATAGAAATGGATTTTATAATAGTTCCACATTTCTTCTTATTCCTAGCCGTCACAGCCCGACTGTGGCGGCTTCTTTGTTTCTTTTATTATAGCAGATCACTCATCGCATGATTCGAACTTTCACTCCAGTTCTGCAATCTTTGTCATACTATCCAAATTTATCCATGTAGAATTGTTAGCTATTCCCATTAGCAGATATTTTTGATAAAATAAGATATTATAGGGTTTATGAATTCACTTTCTTATATTACTTCTTCATCTTACCGAAAAATCATTTACGCAAGGAGTGAAAAGCCATGAAAAGGAAGTTATTCTCATTTTCAGCCAGTGTTATCACCGCAATAATGCTTACCGCTTGTGCTGCAGCGCCAGAAAATAAACCTGCTTCCTCCGCTGCTCTTTCCCCGACCAGTGAAGCTGTTGCCACAGCTATACCATCCACTAGCAATGCCAACTGGAAGTTACCGCCGCAATATGATTTTGACGAGATGATTCCTCTCTTCTCCCGCGAAACCCACACTGCCGGTTACGCCGCTGCCCGAAATCTGTACGCTGTGCGCAAGGGCGAACGCTGGAGCCTGTTTAATGCTGCCAACTGTAATGCTTTTCTGGAAGATTTGTCAGAAAGCATCCCGTACCTGTATGGTGAGCAGGAGCTCTCCATTGGGGTAGATGATACATACGATTACCAGAAGCTGAATGCCCTGGAAGAACAGATTAACCAGGAGCTGGTTGCCCAACAAATGCCTTTTATAACCATGCTGGGCGGGCACGGCGGGTATGGCATCCAGTGGATTTTAGGTGACAGCCAGATTTACCGTTCTGCTATTGGTGTCTATACATTTAGTGGCACGCCCATCGAACAGGTGTATGCTCCTGATTTGGTTGGCATCCAGCAAGGCATTTGGGATGATGAATATGCCGGTTATCTTGTTGACAATTCTGCACCTTTTGCCGTTGCGGATAAAAACGGTACAATTTTAACCGATTTCGACTACCAGGATGCCTGTATGGCCGGTGAATCTTTAATCGCGGTAAAGGATGCAGCCGGTAACTGGGGATATTGCGACCAAAGCGGTGCTTTAGTAATCCCCTGCATTTATCAGCCGCAGATGAGTTTGTCCATCATGAACGAAATTGTTGAATATCCTTACGCAGACTTATCTGGCATGGTAGTTGTGAAAAATCAATCCGGACAAAAGCTAGTTCTGGATGTTTACGGCAATGAGATAATTCCCGCTGGGCAATATGAAGATTTAGCCCCCGCGCGCGATGGCTGCGTATGGGCAAAACAGAATGGCCTTTGGGGCTTACTGCAAGTACAGGATTACACCGAAAACAATGCCGACATTATTCTGCCGGATGGATGCGTTGCACCAGATGTAACGCTTAGCCGAATTGATAGCCTTTGTACCTACACCACTGCTGATCATGGGCTGGTTATGCGTAAAGGTCCCGGTACAAATTATGAAAAAATGGATAATATCCCCTACGGTATCATCATATGGGAATGCGGCTATAGCAGCAATGTGCCTGACTGGGTTGTTGTATATTACAATGGGATTTATGGTTGGGTCAGTGATGAATACTTGGCTACCACTATTTATTCCACCAGTAAATAATAAATAAAAAAGCAGGTGTTCATGTAGAAACGATATCGTCTTCCACGTGAATACCTGCTTTTTATAGCTTCTTTTATTATATCTGTTCTGTGCCGCTATTTGTCTCTGTATGAAATAAATAGCCGCTATATGCATTTGAATGAAGTGTTCTGTTTGTTTGCTTTTTTACCTAAAAGAATCGCGTAGGAGGCTCTCTTAACGAAAGCGCCGACCTCTCACACCACCGTGCGTACCGACCGGCACACGGCGGTTCAACCGCATAAGTGCAAGGACTCGTAGTAGCGCCTGAGGATACTAAAATATCCTGCTTCTGCGAGTCTTTCGTTTGCAATGGAACCTTTTAATACAGGACTACCGGCGATACGCCAATAACCCAGTCTGGAATTGCCCCACTGGTACTATTCCAAAATTCTTTGTTTGAGTTTCATTACTCATCGATATAATCTTTATCGAACCACTCGCCTAGCGAGTGGTTTTAGATATACAAAAAAGCACCTTAGCTAAGCTAAGGTGCTTTTCCTGGTGACCCGTGCGGGAATCGAACCCACGTTAACGGCGTGAGAGGCCGCTGTCTT
>ENA-OROU01001387-OROU01001387.1-human-gut-metagenome-genome-assembly--contig:-NODE-1387-length-20750-cov-10.638077_pt1 | contig 20750 bp, 22 predicted proteins | sample MGYA00242131_ERZ509054 | MGnify/ENA primary metagenome ERZ509054 (study PRJEB26280, sample SAMEA2338749) | human gut metagenome | biome: human gut; feature: human-associated habitat; material: faeces... | reverse complement strand
GCCAGCCGCTCCCGGTCGGCGGCCTTGCATGTCGGGCAGGAGTCGCACAGCATCAGCACGGCACGGCTGGACAGGTTGACCAGCTCGTTGAGGATACGAGCACCCTCGCCATATCGTGCGACCATCAGTAATCAATCCCCGCGACGCTGGCGTTGATGATATCCGCGATGTGCAAGACCCTCAGCTCGCGCTCCAGCTGCGCCTCGATCTCGTCGGCCACGCTCTCACGAGTGATGGTCACGTACACGTGCGAGAGATTGATGCCGTACACACGAGGGTCGTAAAACGAAAAGTAGAGACGGTCTAGATCGGGGTTGACGACAAAATACTGTAGCGCCTGAGCATGGTACTTGTCTGGGATGAGGTCAAAGGCGCGTACGTTGTCGCCGTCGAGCAGTTGCGGCGCGATCTGCGCGACGATCGTGTCGAGCTTGGGGTCGCTTGCGTGCATGTCGTTGAGGACGATGGGCACGACCGCTGCCAAGTGATTGGCGGTGCCGAGGCTCTTGCATTCGATCGCCCATGTGGGGCGCTCGCTTTTTTCGTGCACGTCCGGGCTGACGGCGATTCTCGGGTCTGTGTCTGTGCTGACCCACAGACCCGTGTCAAACTCCGCATCGCTCATGGGGATGCCCAGCTTGTTGATCGTTATGCTGGCGTTCTCGTTCTCCAGCCGGTGCCCGCGCTCGGCTGGATTCTCGGCGGAGGGTTCGGCGGCCAGTAATTCTGCCAGGAATCCCCAAAAGTCGGCAGTGAGCTTGAGTCGCTTGTTGGCGGTCTCCGCGTCCTTGGCCTTGCTGCGGTATTCTGCGGCTTTGCTGCGGTATTCTGCGGCCTTGTCGCTGGTGCGGGCTTTTGTGGCTGCTGTCTCTTGTTTGTCGGCCATGTCGAGCAGGTGGGCGACGTCGATCTGCTGGTAGTTTTCGACGGCTACGCCGGCTGCTTTTGTCCCGGTGATGCGGCCTCGGCGCTCGTTGAGCCATTCGACCGTATCCGTGGCCTGACTGGTGGTGAGTTGCTTCATTTTTGTCCCTTTCGTGGTGATCTCAATGTGTATTTTGCTGGCGTCAGCGAGTGACGACCGTCATGTCCGCTCGTACCGTGCGGGATTCGCGCAGGTTAGCGCCGGTCAGGTTTGCGCCGGTCAGGTTTGCGCCGGTCAGGTTTGCGCCGGTCAGATCGGCGCCGGTCAGATCGGCGCAGGTCAGATCGGCGTGGCGCATGTCGGCATAACGAAGGATAGTGCCCGACATGATGGCATCGGCTATGTGGGCGTGGCCCATGTCCGCGCGGTGCATGTCCGCGTTGCTCATGTCCGCGTTGCTCATGTCGGCGTCGCGCATGTCGGCGTCGCACAGGCGGGCGTATTGCATGTTAGCGTTGCTCATGTCCGCGTCGCTCATGTCCGCGTCGCGCAGTGTGGCGCGGCACAGGTCTACACCGCACATGTCCGCCCTGGTCAGTGTTGCCCCGGTCAAGACGGCATAGTACAGGTCTGCGCCGGTCAGGTCTGCGTCGGTCAGGTCTGACCAGCTCATGTCGACGTTGGTAAGATTTGCGCTGCTCAGATTTGCGCTGCACATGCTGGCGTTGCGCATGTTGACGTTGATAAGACTGGCGTTGACCAGTATTGCACAGTCAAGGCTGGCTCCGGTCAGGGTTGCCCCGTGCATGTCCGCGCCGGTCAGGTCTATGCCGCACAGGTTGACCTCGTGCAGGTCGGTATTGCTCAGGTCTGCGCCTTTAAGGCAGTCGACCCCGTACTTGGCGATGATGGTCTCGATGCTCTCTCCTTCGAGGGTGCTTTGCGACGTGGTGATCTCCATTGTGTACTCCTTTTATCGTTTGTCTTGCGATATACTCATATTATCAGACAGAGATGTAGGACACGTCGACATTGCTACTTTTGCCAAGGGAATCTCGCAGCGCCGGACAGCGCCAGACAGACCCCGGCAATCCACAACGGCATGCACGTCGCCGCCCACAGGGTATACTCGCGACACAGCGAGCACCAAAGAAACAGGATGTATCCGACGATGGCGAGGATGAGCCCGCCGACCATCATCAGACCGGGATAGCGATCGCCCGCCGGGCGCTTGGGCTGCTTGTGCTTGGTCATCGGGCACATCCCAGCTCCTGCGAGAGCTTGGGGAGCTCGGAGCGCCGGATGTCGCTCAACCGGTTGAGCTGCCGTCCAAGGGTATGGCTGGCGAACTGCTGTAGGTCGATGCCGCGCTGCTGGGCGAGTTGCAGCAGCGCGTCCGCATCCATGCGGGTGATGCTCTCCTTGGCCCCGTTGTCGTGCGGTTGCGTGCTGTACGCCATTGCAGCGGCCCCGTCGTCGTCCTTTTCCGGGAAAATACTGAGCGCGGCGTAAAGGCTGTATCGGCGGGCGTAGGTGACGGCGGAGCCGATGGCCTGCGGGTCGGCGGACACGACGAACGGGTATGCGCCAACCTGAATGTCGTTGCCGTCGGCGTCGAACACGATCGTGCGCACCTCCCCGAGTTGCATCTTTCCGGCGTCGCTGGGCGTGTTGACGACCTCCTGGCGGAACATGATGCCGTGCTGGGCGAATACGGGCTTGATGCGCTGGAGCAGCGTGCTCAGGCTGAGGTACTTGTAGGTGCCTCGGTTGCCCGCCTGTGCGCTGGAGTCCGTGACGAAGTTGGGTACCTCCTCGATGACCTGTAGGTATCTGGCGTAGAGCTGGTTGTCCATGATATACCTCCTGTGTATTACTGTTGACAAACTCAGTATATCAGGCGGGGAGAGCAAGACACGCCGAAGGATTGCGATTGTAAAAAAAAAAAGAAACACGCTACACTGGCATCAGCAAAACTAAACCCCCCGACCCGAAGGCCGAGGGGGAATAGAGTAGTACACAAGACAGTGCCTATTCTACCCCGCGCCGCAGGGCGACACGCGCGGGATACAAATGCCCGACCGGCTGAGGGAGACGACGTGCCAGCGCCGCCGAAGGAACGACCACCGGTAGTAGCCGTTAGAGGGTAAGCGCCAGTCGATGAGTCGCGCGGCAGCCTAGTCACGGGGTGCCATCCTAGGCCGATGCGATAAGCGGGGACGAGACCGTGCGACATATGCCGTCCTCTGGTAATGGATTAATGATCACCAGCCATCTCGACCAATGCGACGTCCGCACTGGCCGCCGGGAAACCGACGTTATGAGAGATGTGTCCCGTTGCAACGGGCCATCTCTCCCTTGCTCAATCCCCCAAACCACCAGCAAACAGACTGGATGTATTGAGCGCCTTGAGTGTCGTGGCTGTCTCACCGCTCCCCCCCCCCGTTTCCCCGGTGTCAGGAAAATGGCGTGACACCTCCCGTGGTTGCGTTAGATGCTATTACGATATATAATTAGTTGCATGGATACACAAAACAACAACAATGTCAGTACTGACGAGCCCTATGTACCCGTCGACAAGTACGCCGAGCACTGGTCGGTGAGCAAGCAGCGGGTTCGGGCGTGGATTCGCGCCGGTCGCATGAAGTCCGCGACTCGTCTCGGAAGATTTTGGCGCGTCCGCCTGTCCGACATCCCCACAAGCGTGGACGGATTGTGTAACCGACCGTACATTCGCGCGTTCCGCGAACTGGACAAGAGGGTCAAGGATGAATGACCCGACGATCGTGTGTCCGCTGGCGCGGTTGACCGGCGACCCGGAGCTCAAGCAGTCCAAGACCGGCAGGCAGTACCTGCGCATGTTGTTCGCGTCCAACGGGTGCCATAGGGACAGTCAGTCAGGCCAGTGGGTCGAGCATGATACACTGTTTTTCTCGGTCTGCGAGTTTGACGACTCGATGATCGCGGCTTACAGGCAGCAGTTGCGCAAGGGGATGGCGTGCCGGGTCGAGGGCGTGCTCAAGTGGACTGTGGGCACGGACAACAACGGGCATCCGCGCGTGTGGTTTGATGTGCAGTTCCCGCGCATCAGCGTACTGGTGCGCAAGCAGGCAAGCCCACAGTCGCAGCCGCAGCAGCCGCAGCAACCGCAGCAACCGTGGGGGAGCTCCGCAACCGCAGGCGCAGGGAGCGCAGCAGACCCGTGGTCGCACTTCGTGGGCGACGACTTCGGCACCGAGCCGACCGAATTTTAATGGGGGGGGGGCAAGTGAACACGTCTCGGGTGGGCGCCCTTTGCGAATCGATCACGTTTAGCGTCGAGGGGATACCGGCCAGCAAGGGCAGCTACCGCCCGGTCACCGGGCGCAGCCGCAAGACAGGCAAGCCGGTCACCCGCCTCATCCCGATGGACAAAAAAGAGAGGCCGTGGCGCGAAAAAGTCCGGCAGACGGTGCTCGCGGCCATGACGGACAACCATTTCGACGGGTTCGCCCGAGGTGTCCCGGTGGAGCTCTGCGTCGGTTTCGTCGTCGTCCGCCCCAAGACCGTGCGACGGTATAGCCCGACCGTCAAGCCCGATCTTGATAAGCTGCTGCGCTGCCTGATGGACGGGTTGACCGACTCCGGCATAATCCACGACGATGCGCAGATCATTAATATCGCAGCGTCCAAGGGCTACGCGCGGTCGCCCGACGATCATCCGGGGTGTGTCGTACGGTTGACAGCGATATATTAACGTACTATAATTAATAGTGTCCTTCCCGGCGGAACTTTTTCCTTCGTTCGTTGTGCCGGGCTTTCAGCCAGCCTCCCCCGCGCTGGTGGACAAAAGCGGGGACTCCTTACCCACGCCAACACTGTAGTTGGGTTATGATGGGTTGCATGACAGTACAACGCGACGACAAAGGCCGCATCATCGGCGGAGCACTCAACCCCACCGGAAAGGGCGGATTTCAGACACGCCCGCAGGACAGGGGCAGCTGGACGGGCAGCAGCAGCCCCACCAGACTATTGCGCAAATACGGCGACATGACCCCCGACGAACTGCGGGCAGCCGCAGCCGGACAGTGCACCGTGCTCGAAACAATGATCATCAACCACCTGCTCGCATCACTCCAGGACTCCAAGGTCGCCGCCGACATCATCAACCGGTTGGACGGCACCCCACGCCAGACCATCGACCAGACCATCAACCAAGTCCAGCCCCCAGTAATCAACATCACCACGTTTGACAGCGCCCCGGACAACCGCCCGGACATCGCCCACAACGAGGACAAGCAATAACCACCATCGCTATGGACTTGACCATCGCCCACGCCTACCGACCATTGTGGTGGTGGGTCAACAACGACACGCCACCCTACCGTTACTATGCCTACTCCGGGGGACGCGCGTCCGGCAAGTCAACCAGCATCGCGCAATCACTGGTATGCCGCGCCGCCACCCAACCCATACGCATACTGTGCGCCCGCGAATATCAAAACTCCATCGCCGACTCCGTGCACCGGCTGCTCTCCGACCAGATCAACAAACTGGGCTTACAGGGATACACGGTCACGCGCGACGACATCACCCACATCAACGGCAGCGCTTTTATTTTCCGCGGCCTCCACAACAATCTCGACTCGATCAAGTCAATCGAGGGCATAGACGTATGCTGGGTCGAGGAAGCTCAGACCCTGAGCTCCGTATCATTGGACACCCTCATCCCGACCATACGCAAGCCAGCATCAACCCTAATATTTAGTTGGAATCCCCGCACGGAATCTGACCCCGTGTGGGACAAGATGGTGGCCCACCCCGTCGAACCAGACCGCACACTGCACTGGCACACCACATGGCGCGACGTGCGCCCCCTCCTCAATACGGACATGCTGCAACTCATCGACGCCAGCCGCCACATGCCCGAATACCCGCACATCTGGGACGGCAAACCACTCACCGCAAGCATCAATACAGTCATCGCCTACACCGACCTCGATCAGGCAACCCAACGCCCGCCTGATCTCACGGGCGGCGTCACCTTCGGAGTGGATGTGGCACGATACGGCAACGACCGCACCGCGCTCGCCATCAAGACAGGTAACACCATAAGCGGCTTGCACACGTGGGCGCACGCCAGCATCACCGACACCGCGCAACGAGTCCAAACATTCGCCTCCCAACACCAGCCGATCATGATTAACGTGGACGACACCGGGGTCGGCGGAGGACTCACCGACATCCTCGCCCAGCAAGGGCTCCCGGTACGCGGCATCAACTACGCCGCCACACCCAAACAGCGCGACAAATACCCCAACATAGCCAGTGAGCTCTGGTTTGACTTTGCCGAGCTCCTGCCATCGCTGACCATCAACCCCGATCTCGCGCACCTCGCAGACCTCTTGCAGGAGCTCAGCACCCGCGAGTGGGCGATCAACACGCGCAACAAGCGCCAGGTACAAGCCAAGCAAGACTACAAGGACAGCCAAGCCGCCCGATCGCCAGACCTCGCGGACGCCGTGCTCTTGGCATGCTACCAGCCCGCCCGCCTGCCCGACTGGGATGTCGATATCTGACCCACACCACCAGACCGCGAGCGCCCCCCGTCACGTAAAATAGCGTGTGAAGCCTACCCACATAGGAGAAAGGGCATAATAGTGGGAATCATCAATAAACTCCGCCGTGCACTCAACCCAACGGCGGCGATCACCGACTTGGCACGCTATGACGCGCCCAGCCGCACACTCGCCGGCGACTGGCAGCAGATCGGCAACACCACACTCATCCCGGTCACGGACACCTACGACAACGTATTCCCCTACGTCAACGCGATAAGCCAACGTTTCTCGACCATCATCCCGTACGCGGTCGACCAGCAAGGACACAAGCTCGACCCGCAGCCCACGCCACTCACGGCACTCTACGCACCAAACTCAACAATGAGCTGCCGCGAATTCCTCCGCGCCCTCGCCACGGGCATCCTCACCCAGACCCACGTCGACGTACTCATCTGGACAAGCGACGGCAACCAGACGACCTATGACACGCCCATAACCCGCGACAACATCGTCGGCTACACCATCCTACCCACCAACAGCCGCCAATACACGCAAAATCGCGCGGACTGGTACCACCGCGCCACACTACTCATCGACGACCAACCCCAAACCGTCGAAATCAGCCGCCAGCACACCATCGCACTGACCTACTCCACCCACCCCAACGACGTGACCATAGGAGTAAGCCCCAGCCAGACCATACGCAAATGGGCCAACGTCGACGACATGCTCGCAGACTACGAGCGCGGATTCTTCGCAAACGGCGCTGTCCCCGCCGGCATGCTCGGCATCGTCAGCAGCACCCCCGAAGACTACAAGCGCAACAAAAACCGGCTAGAAGACGCATTCCGCGGGGCCGGACAGAACAACAGCGTCGTATACAACTGGATACCCATCGACCCGACCACACGCCGCCCGTCAGACACCGGCAAACTCGTCTGGGTACCATTCCAACAATCCAACAACACACTCGACCTCACCACGCTCAACGAGGTAGTGACGGAACGACTCGCCAACGCGCTCGCCGTCCCCGACATCATCCGAGGCATCGACAACGGCCAAACCTACGCCAACGCCCAACAGGCCGAACGCACATTCATCGAGAACACCCTCCAGCCGCTCGCGCTCAACATCTGGGACAAATGGCAATTCACCTTAGACCAGCTCACCGGCGGACTCGGCTACGGCATCACATTCGGCCTCAAACTCCCCGCACAGACCGACATCGAGGCGCAGCAAGCCAACATCACCAAAACCAAGGTCGAGACCCTGATAGCCCTCGTCAACGCCGGAGCCACCACCAGCATGGCAACACGCGCCCTGCACCTGCCCCCCGAATATGCACAACTCGACTTACACCCACAAACCACCACCACCCCCACCACCGGCGCAGAATCTACCCCCACCACCACAACACCAACCACACCCACAACACCAGACCCCAACAAAACCGTAGACGGACAACAGCCCCACCAGCTCGCAGCACAATACAAATACCCCGACTACACTGAGGCACGAGCCCTCGCCGTACTCATGCCCCCCACGCAAATGATGATGCAGCGAATCATCCGACTCACGCAACGCACCACCGCCGGACTCAAAGACGACCTCGACGCGATCGCAGACCAGTGGACAGCCGACGTGCTCCCCGACCTCGAAGACGCACTAAGAGCCGCCGCCAAAAAAAACGGCGTGAGCCTGCGCAAGACCTGCGAGGCATTCGCAGCCGCCCACCCCGAGCTCCCGCTCAGCGTGACAATCACCGGCATGACCGCAGCCGAATGGAAAGCCCTATACGACTGGGACACGCTGCCCCTGACCGTCGAGACCGCATACAAGCAGCACCTGCAAAACGTAGCCCGCACCAGCAGCCGCAACACGCAAAACCTAGTGCGCGACATCCTCCAGCAAGCCCGCGAAGAGGCTTGGACACGCGACCAACTCAAAGACGCGCTCCGCGAGCACGTCACCGAGACCCGCGCCGAACTCCTAGCCCGCAACGAGTACGTCAACAGTCACCGGCTCGGCGAACTGTACATGAGCCGCGACGTAAGCAACCAATTGGGCGTAGAGCTCGACAAGGTATGGACGACCTCGCACGACTCCGGGGTCTGCGACTTTTGCAGCGCGATGGACGGCACTCGCGTCGAGCTCGATGCCAGCTATCTCGACAAGGGCGCATCACTGGAGATCAACGGCAAAATTTACGCCAACGATTACGAGGACATGCAGACCGCAGCCGCACACCCCAACTGCCGCTGCTACCTGCAATACAAGGTAAGAGGCTATGATGACTGATATACGATGCCGCAACTGCAACAGATACTTGGGCGAATGCACCGAGCACATGCGGGCAAGACTCAAGTGCCCCACCTGCAAGATGCTATTGGCCTACGACGTGCAACCATTATCCACAATGGTGCACAACTCTGTGCATAACTCCGCGGATAACGCTATTATGATAGGCAACAGCGCACAAGCCCAACAAGGACGCGCGACACAACCAATCAGACTCTCAACACTAGGATAGAGACAATGACCCTGCGGACCAGTTTCGCGGCCACCACCACACCAACCACAAACGGCAACCGGCTAACGTTTTTGGCCAACAGCGGCAAGCCGATGGTCAACGGGCAAACGGTGGACATCCACACGCTCCGTATCCCCGTCAACGACGGCGACTACAAGCTCGTCGCCGACCTGACCGACACCGACCGTATCAACGTGCCCCTGCTGCTCGACCACCGACAAGATGCCGAGTACCAGGTGGGGCGCGTCACCCGCCTATGGTTGGACGATCGCGGCATGTGGTGCGAGGCCACCTTGGCGGACGTACCCCGCGCGACCCTTGTAAAAGGGCTCGCCAAGTCCGACTCACTGTCCAACAGTTTCTCAATCTCCGTTGAGCACATGGGAGCCGACAAGACCAACACCATCCACAACGGTAGCCTGCTGGAGATCAGTGTGGTGTATCGCGGGATGGACGACAAAGCAATATACAAGTCAATCAACCACCGGGAGGACACTACTATGGACATCACTAAACTGTTGCGCGACAAAATCTCCGAATACAAGCTCGACCAGGCCGAAGCCGACGAGCTTGTGAAGGCCATCACGGACGCGCTCAACGACGCGCTGGGAGACATCATCGAAACGGTCAACAAGCAGACCGACCCCAACACCAAGCCCGACCCGGATAAGCCCGAGCCGACCAACGACGACCCGCAGACCCCCGAACCGCCCGCACAGTCCACCAACAACCGCACCATCATCATCAACAACGCGCGAAGCAACGTGCCCGGCATCGCCACCGTCACCCAGTCGCACACGTGGATGGACAGTCACGAAGCGCTCGCGGAATATGAACGCTCCATGCTCCGCACGGACGGCATGAGCGTCGATCTCGCCCGCGACCAGTGGATGCAGACGGTACGCAAGCACATGGGCAGCAATTACGGCATCGACCAGCCGTCCGTCAAGCAGCTGGTGCCCACCGCGATCGCCGACACCATTCAGGATGCGCTCAACGAGGCCGGGTGCGGATTATGGAAGGCGTACCGCAAGACCGGACTCGACCGCCGCACCGTCTCGAAGAACGCGGAGGGCACGCTGTCCGACACGAACCGTGCGCACGGCTACCGCCCAACAGACTACGGCACGCAGAAGAAGGAGCAGACGATCAAGCTGCTCAGCCTGACAATCGAACCGGACTACGTGTACAAGTACATCTCGCTCAACAAGGGCGACCTGCGCCGCACCAAAACACCGGGCGTGCTCGCCAAGTACGTCGCGCAGGAGCTCGTCAACAAGGTCATCCAGACCATTGAGCGCCAGACCGTGTTCGGCGGCTACACCGACATGGGCATGTTCGAGGGCGCATACTCCGCCAGCAATGACACCACCGGCACGGACAAATGGAAGGGAGCTGACCGAGTGCGCACCGTCAAACACTCCAGCAAGTCCAATCTCCTGATCGACGTGCGCCAGACCGTCCTCGCGACCCGCGGCACCAAGGCCGACAAGGTGCTCGTACTCAACTCCGACACGCTCCGCGACCTGATGATCGCCACCGACGCGATCGGCAACACGCTCATCCCCCTTGGAGACGAGGCCATCGCCAACTATCTCGGCGTGCGCGAAATCCTACAGCCGGAGTGGTGGGAGGACACGGACGACACCAGCATGCTCGCCGCGTGCGTCAACACCAACAACTACGAGCTCGTGGGCGACACCACGGTCGAGTCGTTCACCAATTTCGCGCTGCGTACCAACACCAACGAGATGCTGGCCGAGATCTTCCAAGGCGGCGCGTTCACCGCCGACAAGAGCGCGACCGTGCTTGTGCCCGGGGAGTGATCGACATGAGCACTCCTATCTACGCGACGCTCAACAACGAGGGCATGCCCGCACAGGCCAAGGGACTACAGCCCGTCGCCCAGATCAACGTCGTAAACCCGACCGACCCGACCAAGCCCGGCACCATCGGCCCGACCAACCAGCAGATCATCGCCGCCGTCGCCGGACGCGAAACCACCAAGGCGCTCGAAACACTGTCCACCCTCACGGGCGAGACGGTCACCGTCGACAACCTCAATACGATCATCAACAAGGTCAACCAGATGATCGCGGCGATGAAGGACACGACCGCCTGACCTACATCACTACCCCGCGCGTGATATCATGAGTGGCGCGGGGTGGTGACCGCAACAAGCCCCCGCGAACGGCATCAGCTAATCGCGGGGGCTTGTCATATCAACACAAGCACACACGCAATCGGAGACACCACTATGAGTTTTTACACCTCTTCAGACCTCTCCCGTTACGCCGCAGCAACGGGAGACCTGGAAGCATTGATGACCCGCTATTTCCGTGTTGCGCTCCAGCAGCTCAACGACGCAACCTGCAACGCCATACAGTGCCGTGAGACCGGGCGCACGCTATCGAGCATGGTCAGCGACGACGGCACCACGGTACTATTGCCCGCATGGTACAGCAACATCGACACCGTACGCATCGACGGCATCGAGCAGAACTGGAGCACGTCATATGACACCGGGGACATCAACCCGCAGACCGGACTCATGAGCGACGCGTACACACGCAAGATCGCGTTGCATGAGCCACGCCCCGAGGGCACCACCGTCACCATCACTGGCTCAACCGGATTCGTGGACCTCCCGGACAGCATCAAGACACTGATCTCCAACCTGATTGTCAACCTCGCCAACCGCGACACCGGCACCGATCTTGTAACCAATAAAAAGATCGAGGACGTGAGCGAGACCATCAACGACCGCAAGGCCCGCCAATCACCACTCGCCAACCTCTCCGACACCTACGGGGCGCTCATGCAACAATGGAGCCTATGCGAGTACGGTCATGCATTGGAGGGTTTGCTCAGCATGCCACAGAGATGCCGCGCCATCCCGTGGTACGTCAGCGAAGCGGATGCACGGGGCTATTATGATGCTCGCTGACCCATTCCGCATGTATCCCGATGCGATAATCACGGTGCGTCTCACCCGGCTACAGGCTCCGGGCATCCCCAACACCGTCTTGGGTGACGTGCGTGCGATCGTCAAACGCGCCAGCACCGCCAACCTGCCCGGCGAAGTCGAGTACCAGACCGGGGCGAGACGCTACCACCTCAACACAAGCGACCTGCCGGAGCAGTTACGCGCCGACCCGTCCAATCTCATCGGCCTGTTATTGGTGGACTCCGACCGCCAGTATCGTATCAGTGACGTCAGTTATGGCAGCGACTACACCCCCAACCAGCTCAGATTCATAAGCGTTCGAGCCGCACCGTATGCGCGGGAGTCGCTATGAGCTACAGGATGCAACTCAACAAATCGTACTTAGACAAACTCAACGGCAACCAGCTCAACACCGGGTTTACGCGCATGGTGACGGACTTGCTCAACCGCGCCAAAATCAACGCCCCATACAAGACCGGTGCTCTCCGCAACTCCGGTTACATGCGATCAACCGGACAACTCAGGTACGAGGTAGGGTTTACGGTCCCGTACGCTCGATATAACGAGTACCATAATCGGCGTCACCCGTATTTCCTGCGTAACGCGCGGAATGCCGTGGCGGCCCGTACCGCATCATATTTTGAGATCAAGCAGTAAGGACATTAATAATGATTGACGCGGCCATCGCCCTCCAACTCGACAAAGCCGGGTTCGGCGTCTACGGGCAGACCATATTCTTCGGCCTCAGCCCGATCATGGACACAGGCCAAGTCACCCAGCGCGAAGGCATCTACGTCAACGCCACTACGGTAAACGTCACGGGCGACCAGTACACAGACCAGATCACCATATCCACCCGTTTCCGCGACGTACTCAAGCAAGGCCGCTACCTCATGCGACTGCTCGCATGGCAACGCGACACCCTGTGCGACACATGCGAACTGGACTGCCGCCCCATCCTAGACATGAGCTACAGGTGGGTGGACATCCAGCCAAGCACCGCCGTGGACATGGACGCGATCGACGGCGAGGGACGGTGGATAAAGTCCATCCGTTTCAACGTCTCGTACAAGCTGGCCCCGGAGTTGCCGCCCATCGGCTAAAATGGTGGTTGTCCATTCGTCAGGCGCTCGCCACCCCGCCACTCACGAAAGGACAAGAAAAATTGGCATCATATAGTTACCCGCTGGTGGGCCGCAAGGTAATCTACATCGGCAACACCATGATTCCGTCGCGATTGGTGTCCGGCGAGGCCGCGACCATCACCGTGACCCCCGCCACTACCGAGATCGAGTCGCAGGTCGGCACCTACACCATCCCCAACGGAGGTTATGAGGAGCTGAGCGCCACACTCAACGTCATCATCCCGAGCGTGCGCTGGCTCGGTAAGATCTTCCCCGGCCTGTACAAGTCCGCCGCGTTCAAGCGTGCCAGCTTGATGGAGGACAACGGCGAGACGGGACAGGTGGTGTTCGGCGCGACCGAGTGCGCGGGAATCGAACCCACGACGATCGTCATCCACCCGGAGTGTATGGGCGACGACAGCTCCCAAGACATCCAGATTCCCAACGCGATGATCGCGCCCGGTAGCGAATTCACATTCGGGACCGACCCGACCGAGATCGAGATCACGGTGTCGATGATCCCGGGCGAGGACGGTGCGGTCATCATCGGCGAGGGCAGTCTGTCCACTATGACGCACTACGACCCGACCGTCGGCAAGTACGTGGTCACGCCACAGCTCGGCACGCTCACCGTCAACGCCACCGCACGCTCCGGCGGCCAGACAATCACCATCACCCCAGCCAATGCGGACGCGGGCAACACGCGCCGCTACCAGATCACCGACTCCGGCAATGTGCCGGACGTGCAGCTCAACACCGACGTGACCGGCAGCAAGTGGCAGGACTACCCCACCAACGGGCAGGTGTCCGGCACTAAAGACCAGATCATCACCGTTGTCGAGGCCAAGAACGGCAAGGCCGTCAAGGCCGGCACCGCGAAACTGCCCGCCCCCACCGCCTGACCCACTGCGACCGCCACCCCGCACAGTCACCACCGACACCACCACGAAAGGACAACACAAATGACAGACGCTATGCTGAGTTTCGACACCACGCGGGCACGCAAGACCAAGCACGTGCAGATCGACGGCACCACGTACGAGATTCGCCCGATGGGAGCCAAGGAGTACTTGCAGTTGAGTTCTCGCGCCCAGCAGATCGACAAACTCCAGTCCAACGGTGGCGAGCTGAAGAACATCATCCCGTTGCAGGACGAGATGTTCGCGACGATCATCCCCTTGTTCTCGCCCGCCGAGGAATTCGAGGCGTGGGCGGAGGAATGCAAGCGAGACGCGGAGTTCGCTTATCGTCAGGTGATGAGCGAACTCGTGCCGTTGTGCATGCCGGACGTACACGCCAAGGGCTGAGAGCATGCACGACCCTAACGAGGGTTTGACACCGGACGAGATAGCCGCGCTGGATAAGTGGGAGGCCAAACGAGACCGTAGGCTTGCCGCCGACGATAGCGCGGCTTATCGTATGCTCGCCAAGCTCGGCAGATATTACGGGTGGGGCGCGGTCGAGGCCGTCCTACAAAACCGCCTCGACCCGGTGACCATGATTAATCTCGTACGCGCCGGGGACGAGCTCAACGCGGAGGAAAGCGTGAGCCGGTTGCGAGACAACGCGGAGGGCATCGGCATAGCGTTCGATAAGCACGGCCAGCAGGCATTCAGGCAGGCCGCGCGGCTGCGAACCGGAAGGGACTAGATTATGGCTGACGGTACTCTCACACTCGACGCGACGATCAACACCGCCAAGTACAAGAGCGGTGCGAAAGAGATCGAGTCCAGCAACGAGCAGGTCAAACGCAGCTCGCAGGACGCGGACAACGCCACCAAAAAGATAGGCAGTGGCGCGGGCGAGAGCTCTGGCAAATTTAGTGCAGCGTGGAGCAAGGCCGGTGACATCGCCAAAAAAGCGCTTGTAGCAGGAGTGGCTGCGGCTGGCGCGGCCATTGTCGGACTCGGCAAGAGCGCCGTAGATGCCTATGCGGCGTATGAGCAGGCGGTCGGCGGCGTGGATACCCTGTTTAAAGACTCCAGCGCGACCGTGCAAAAATACGCGGCGCAAGCGTACAAGACTGCCGGTGTCAGCGCCAACGAGTACATGAGCCAGATCACGAGTTTTTCAGCGTCGCTGATCGGCTCTCTGGGCGGTGATACCGCCAAGGCCGCCGAGATGGGCAATCAGGCCATCATGGACATGTCTGACAACGCCAACAAGATGGGCACCGACATAGGCACCATACAGCAGACCTATCAGTCGCTAGCCCGTGGCAATTACGCCATGCTTGACAATCTCAAACTCGGGTACGGCGGCACCAAGGCCGAGATGGCGAGGATGATCAAGGACGCGAACGCGGTCAAGCAGGCCAACGGCGAGATGGCCGACCTGAGCATAGACTCGTTCGCTGACGTGACCGAGGCCATCCACATCATGCAGGACAAGATGGGCATAACCGGCACCACGTCGAGGGAGGCGGCCACCACCATCGAGGGCAGCGTCAACACGATGAAGGCGGCGTGGCAGAACTGGCTGACCGCGCTTGGCAACCCGGATGCAGACCTGTCTGCCATGACACAGCAACTGGTAGATTCTGCGGGGACCGTCATGCAAAACGTCCTGCCCCGCATCGTCGAGGTGTTTAAGGGCATGGCCTCCGCGCTGCCGGAAGTCCTCTCAGGTGTGTTCTCGGGTTTGGGCGGGATGATATCGCAGATTCTGAGTGAGTCGTTCGGGTTGGACATGGGAGCGGTGACGGAAAAACTCGCACCGTTGCAGACGTTGGGCGGTTCGCTCATGACGATATTCCAAAGTCTCGGCGCGTCGCTCGGCCCCGTGTTTAACGCCATCGGTACGAGTCTGCAAAACCTCGGCAACCTCGCCATGACCGCTCTCGGCTATCTCCAGCCGTTTATCGATACTATCGTCGCGCAGATGCCTACGGTGCAATCCATCATCAGTAGCATCATGGGCGTGCTCACCACAGTGCAAGGCGTCCTCACAAGCCTCTGGCAGGTAATCATGAGTAACATCATGCCGGTGGTTACGCAGATCGCCAGTACCGTGCTCCCCCCGATCTTGGCGGCGATCAACGCCATACTACCGTACATTCAACAATTGGCGAGCGTGCTCGGCACGGTGCTCACGCCGATCATCAACACCGTCAGTCAGATTATCGGCGGGGCGCTCGCGACCGCCTTCCAGATCGTCCAGCCGATCATCAGTGGTTTCATGGCCGTGGTGCAAAACATCATCGGTGTTTTGCAGGGCATCATAGCGTTCATAACCGGCATATTCACCGGCAACTGGGGGCAGGCTTGGGACGGTATAAAGCAGATCGGGTCGAACGTGTGGCAGGCCATCCAAAACATCGTGCAGACCGTCATAGACATAATCAGCAACATAATCGATACCGTACTCGGCAAGATCAAGGAGATATGGGGCAATATCTGGAATGGCATCAAGTCCGTCGCGTCTAACGTGTGGGAGGGCATCAAGTCACTCATCAGCAACGCAATAAACGCCGTCAAGTCAACGATCAGCAACATACTCAACGGCATCAAGTCCATATTCTCGAACGCATGGAACGCGGTCAAGAACGGCGTATCATCCGCGTGGGACGGCATCAAACGCGCCGTGTCCGACGGCATCAACGGCATGATGGACTTCGTCAAGGGCATCCCCGGCAAAGTCAAGGACGCATTCCTCGGCGCTGCCGATTGGCTGGTCAGCGCGGGCGGTGACATCATCAACGGCCTGATCAAGGGCATCACCGGCGCAGTCGGCAAGGCGGTCAACGCCGTCAAGGACGCAGTCGGCAACGTCATAGACGGAGCTAAAAAATTCCTCGGCATCGGCTCCCCGTCTCGCGTGTTCCGCGACCAGATAGGCCAGTGGATACCGGCAGGCTTGGCGGTCGGCATCGATGCCAACACCGACGACGCACTCGCCGCCGTGCACGACATGACCAACGCCACCATAGACGTAGCTTATGCGGGATTGGATGACCTGAGCAAGCTCAGCACGCCCGTCAAGACCGACCAAAGCAATCTGCGCACGTCCTCGGACTTGGAAGCGATCATGACACGCGCCATGCTCAACGCGCTCACCACACTGCCGACCGTGCGCACGATGGACAGCCCCGACAAGGCGGTAGCGTGGATAATCAACGACTTGGACGATACGCTGGCGCTCCGCGCCCGCAGAATAGGAGCATACTGACATGACACCCACGCGCACCATTGCCGGGCACGGCATCATACCCCGCCATATCATCCCCACAGATCACGGGCGCAACCTACTCGACGGACTGCCGTTGAGCGAGTACGGTCTCATCGCCGGGGCGGCTGGCATCAGCGTCGGCAAACTCTCCCCCCGCACGCAATCGGTGGACATCCCCGGCATGAGCGGCACCATAGACGTGAGCCTCAGGGACGCGGTGACCGGGCGCACGTACTTGGACACGCGCGAGATCACACTCAACGTGATCTTTTTGGGTGAGGGCGTGGACTATTGGCGCATGCGCGAACGGCTCGCCCCGCTCTTGGGCGCACGGTCGTCGATGCGTGACATGACGCAGCCGGGCGAATGGTCGGGCATCATCACCGGCATGGAGTGGGACGAGCACCGCAACAGTTTCGGCATATTCACCCACGCCCTCGGCAAGATCATTATGAGGGCCGCCCCGCTCATGGCCGGAGACAAGCACGAGGAGACGATCGGCACAGGCACCACGTCGATCACCGTGCACGGCAACACGGGCGCATGGCCGACCATCGACATGCGTGCCGACACTACGGGCACCGTCACGCTCGCCAACCTGACGACCGGTCTACGGCTCTCACTGCCACGCCAGTGGGCAAGCGGCCAGCAGATACACGTCGACATGCAACACGCACAAGTCACCTACGGCGGCAGCACACCGTACTACGCGACGCCCATAGACTCGGACTGGTGGCAGGTACAACCCGGCATCAACCGGATACAGGTCACCGGCGGGCATGGCATCACACTCGCATACCGTGAGCAATGGGAGGCATGAGCATGGTCGACATCTACCGCACCGACCGTTTCGGCAATCCGTTGGGGCGTCTCGGATACGTGAGCGAGGCGATACGCGAGCGCAAGACGGACGGCACCGACACGTTGGACATCACATGTCGCACCATGTGCGACAAGGGCGACCGCATCATATTCGCTACGCCTGACGGGCTGGCGCACGAGTACGAGATCACCGATATCACGCACGACCGCCGCGACTCCCTCATACTCAGCGCCCACGCGACGGGCTCCATCAGCGAATTGGGCGTGTACGTCATCGAGGACAGGCGCAACCGCAGCGCCTCCCCCACCGTGTGCCTATCCCGCGCGTTGGAGGGCACACGTTGGAGCGTCGGCACCGTGCAATCCGGCACGATCACCCAGACCGCCGATCTGAGCTACTACCACACCACCGCATTGCAGGCCGTACAAGACATCTGCGACACGTTCGGCCTCGAAGCCGTGCCACGCTACCAGTTGACCGCCGACCATACCCGTATACAATTCCGCTACATTGATCTGTTGCAACAGCAGGGCAGCAGGGAGCCACGCCGGTTCGACTTCGGGCGCAACCTCGCCGGGCTCACACGCAAGGTAGATCCCAGCAGCGTGATCACACGACTCTACCCCTATGGCAAGGGCGTACCCAGCACCGACGAGACCGGCGCACAGACAGGCGGTTATGGGCGCAAGATCGACATATCCTCGGTCAACAACGGTCGCACCTACATCGAGGACACCGACGCGACAGCCTTGTGGGGCATCCCGGACGCCAACGGACAAGTGCAGGCCGCGATGGGCGTGCAGGACTACGGTGAGATAGACGACCCCGCCGAACTCAAACGCGCGGCGCTCGCTGACCTCGCCAAGCTGAGCCAGCCCAAGGCGAGTTACACGGCGACCGTCGCCACGCTCGGTGTGGAGGGCCGCGACCGCGAGGCGGTCGGCTTGGGTGATGACGTGCAGGTAGTGGACAGGAGTTTCCCGCGTCCGGTGCGCGTGTCCGGGCGTGTGCTCGCGATCAAGGACAGTCTCGTTGACCCTCTCGGCGACAACACGACCATTACCATCGGGAACCTGACCGAAAACTATACGGCGACGCAGAAAAACACGTTGAGTCAGGTCAACAAGCTATGGCAGGGGTTCGGCGCTTGGAATGACGCGGCGGGCCTCCGACCGTCATACATCGACGGTGTGATCGCCGGGTGGAATCAGGAGATGAACGGTACTGGCGGATACGTGTACAACGTGCCGAACGAAGGCATCTACGTGTACAACCGTCGCAAAGACAGCAACCCGACGCAGGCCATCCAGATCGGCGGCGGCTTCTTCAGGATCGCAAACAGCAAGAACAGTGATGGGTCGTGGCGGTGGCGCACGATGGGCAGCGGCGCGGGATTGACCGCCGACGTGATCTATACGGGCACGATCAGGGGCGGCGTGAACTGGTGGAATCTGGAGACCGGCGATCTCCTGTTCGAGCGGGGCAGTATCCGGGATACGGCGGGGCGCACGTCGTGGGACTTGACCACGGGCACGTTCGTCGGGCGCGGCATGCAATGCTCCGGGACTTTCACTAACGTGGACGGCAGCGGCACCGGCGTGGAGCTCGACAACTACGAGATACGAGGCTATCAGGAGCATGTCAAGACCATGACACTCGACCCCAACGTGTCCTTCAACAACGGCGAAAAAGGCGCCTTGATGTTCGGCAACGCCAAATGGATGGGCTTGGGCGCTGCCGGACAGATGTACGTCACTACCAGCGAGACCGACAACGGCAGGGTGCTGGCATTTGAGACATTGCACTTGTGCACGGACATGGAGAGCAAGGGTGACGGCTCCTGCTCGTGGATGACCCGCACGCGCACATTCGTCAACGGAATGATGCTGGGCGGGTATCGTAATGCCGCAACTGCCGCAGCCGATGCCGACGACACCACCACCGAGACGGATGCTCAGGATGCGGCGTTGTTCGCGCCGGTCACGTGGACGGCGGACGGGTCTCCCGGCATCATGGGACAGTTGACAGACCCGGCAACAGTCCGTGGCATCGTGGACTTGCAACCGGTATACCGGGCGACCAATGACGGGTACAAGCTGGTGCACGTACCGCAAACAGAGGCGTACGCCGACTATCCCGCACCGATCGACGATGATTATATCGACGTTGACAGCATGAGCGACGACGAGCTGTGTGGCATCACCCGTGTCACCATAGACCGTAGTACGGTCGACGTGCTGGCCGCTTTGGTAGACTTGAGCCGGACTCACCCCGCAGCATTGCAATCACTGATAAGCCTAGCCAAAGGAGATAATCATGGCGACATTAGATGATTTCCGTACCATCACGCAAAAATTCGATGAGGTCAGCGACTATGCGCCCGACATCATCGCCAACTCGGCGGACATGCAGGGGCGTATCCTCCGCGTGGAGTTTACGAGCGCGGGGGAGCCTGTCGCCAGCAGCACGGCCACGGCCAAATTGCTGTGGAATCCGAGCGGCACCAACGAGCAACTGTGGGTCAACTCGGCGGACATGCAGCGCGTCAACGATGCGCCTACACTCACGTTCACGGCCCCGCTTCCTACCGGCGTGACTCAGGCCAAGACTGACTGCGTGCCCATGTGCGTGGAGCTGGCGGACAACGGGCAGACCGTCGCCACCCGCAATTTCCACGTCCGTGTGGATAAGGCGGTCGGGGATACGATCGGCACGGGCAACGTCAACATCGGGCAGGCTGCCGCCGACGCAAAG
>ENA-OROU01001380-OROU01001380.1-human-gut-metagenome-genome-assembly--contig:-NODE-1380-length-20841-cov-3.580535_pt1 | contig 20841 bp, 16 predicted proteins | sample MGYA00242131_ERZ509054 | MGnify/ENA primary metagenome ERZ509054 (study PRJEB26280, sample SAMEA2338749) | human gut metagenome | biome: human gut; feature: human-associated habitat; material: faeces... | reverse complement strand
AAAGGGCCACAAGGGGGAGTGCAGAGGGGGAGGGCGGCCCTGGAGCCGTCCCCCTCGCATTTATTTTCCACGCTTTCCCAAAGCGTAAGCATCAATCCAAATGAAACCGTTCAATATCTTTGACTTCCCGTTCCTCAAGTCTCTGCTTGAGTGTCCTCATCACGAGATATCGCAAAACGGCCATAATCGGCACTCCAAGAAACATGCCGAGCACTCCGGCAATGCTTCCGCCGATCGTGATCGCCACGATAATCCAGAGCGGCCGCAATCCCACGGACTGTCCCAGAATCTTGGGTCCAAGATACAGTCCATCAAACTGCTGAAGCGCGAAGATCATAATAATGAAGATCACCGCTTTCAGCGGACTGACCATCAGCATAACAATCGCTCCCGGAACGGCTCCGATGAAGGGACCGAAATAGGGAATCATATTCGTGATACCAACAATCAGGCTGATCAGTAGCGTATAAGGAAGCCGGAGAATCGTCATGACAATGAAGCACAGCACGCCGATAATCAGGGAATCGATGGCTTTTCCGATGACGAAACCACCGAAAATGTCATTACATTCCTTCAGAGTATCCATAATATACGGAATCCTTTTCTGGGGAAGGAAAGCGTAGATGCTTGCTTTCACTGTGCCCAGCAGAATCTTTTTGTCCATCAGAATATAAATGGAAACGATCAGCGCAATGACCAGATTCAAAAGAAGCTGCATGATGGACATGGACAGAGAATACAGGGTCGGGACGATGTTTGATGCAAAATCCCTGATATAATTGAGGATCGAGGGCAGCATGTTGTCCATGGCATCCTGAATGGCACTGATATCCAGGCTGGGGAACCGCTCGTGCAGCTGAGTCAGGAACTGGTTAAATTCCGACGCGGACTGCGGAATGACCGTGAGAGCGGAGTTGATGAGGTCTGTTAAACTGTTTACGATCTGCGGAACCACGCCGAAAACGGAAACCAGTACCAGACCCAGTAAAATGATATAGGTGATCGCAATGGCAATGCCCTTGATGACGCCTTTTTTCCTAATTTTCGTGTGCTTTTCCAGAAGCCGGCAGAACATTTTCACTGCGGGATTCAGGATAAAAGCAATCAGAAAGCCGATGATAAAAGGCATCAGGACGTTCAGCACATTTTTGATCCAGGTAATGGTCTGATCCAGAGAAATAATAGCCTTAAAGATCACAGCGGCGATGGCGACGACGGCGATCACATAGATAGCGATGGTAAAATACTGGCTGTTGGCTAGAAAACGGGTGGTTGCCTGACGGTTGGTCCTGAAAGTATTCGCACTCTCGACGGCTTTCGCCTGCTCCTGGGTACTTTCCTGCGTCTGAGAGCCCGCTTCTGCCTCGCCGGAAGCTTCTTCTTCATTCTGCTGGAGGCTCTTCCATTGGGAAGCGAGCTGTTGATTTTCACGTTGTTCTTCTTTTTTCCGGTTCTTTTGTTTCCGGACACTTACATTGCTGCGGCTGGGTGACAATTTTCTGATACTCCTTTTCAAAAAAATAGATAAAAAAGTTACGCTGTTTCCTATTATAATGTGTGGCAGGAAAGGAATCAAGAAAATAAGAGTCGGAAAGTTCTGAAAAAAATATAAACACTCATTGGGTCAAATGTCGTGGTTGTTAAAAAAATTTGAAAAAAATCGAAAAAACCTCTTGCATTTTGGGAGGAGCTGTATTATAATACTTTTTGTCTTGAGAGAGACAAACTGAATATGCGCTTTTAGCTCAGCTGGTAGAGCACCTGACTCTTAATCAGGGTGTCCAGGGTTCGAGCCCCTGAAGGCGCACTTAAAAGTACCATTTTTGAAGCCATAGGAGCTCCGGGGATGGTGCTTTTTTTGTGTAATAGGAAATTCTTTTGGAATTACCTATTACACAAAAAGCCCTCCGGGCAGGATTCTTTAAGTGCTTGCAAATCTGAAAAGCCTGGGCTACAATGATTTCAAATACGTTTCCCTATGGCAGCTACAGAAAGTCGGAAGATGCAGATATGATGGACAAAAAGGCAGCAGCAGAGTATCAGCAGGAAAAGAAAGATTTCGCACGTTATCGCTGCGTGCAGTATACATTTCAATGGTAAGATAAAAAATAGCAGGGGGCAGGTTCAAAACGAACCTGGCCCCTGTATTTTTCAGGAATAAATCTTCTCTTTTTTCATAATCCGTATGTAGGAAAACAGCAAAAACAGCATGCACAGCAGCCAGGAAAACGGCTCGGCGACGGAGGCTCCCGCGTAGCCCCAGAGGGGGACGAAGACGAAAGAAGCAAGGATCTTGATGACAAGCTCCATGGAGCTGGAGATCAGCGGAATGGTCTTGTAGTTGATTCCCTGGAGGGTCATGCGGAGCGTCAGCAGGACACCTAAAGGGAAGAAAAAGATCATATTAATATGAAGGTTCATCAGGGCGTTGCTCATAATCACGGGATCGTCGGTTCCGGCGAGGGCCTTTACCAGCGGTTCAGCGAGAGTCAGGATCATAACTAGGAACATGGCAGACCAGATGAGGCAGAGGATGGAAGATTTCCTGATACCGTCCCGGATCCGGTCCATACGGCCTGCGCCGAAGTTCTGGCTGACGAAAGTAGCGTTGGCACTGGCGATGCTGGCAAGAGGCATGTTTCCAATCATGACGATTCTACGGGCTGCCGTGTGGGCGGCGATGATGGAGGTTCCCAGCGTATTGATGGAGCCCTGCAGGATGACGGAGCCGATGGAGAAAATGGAGTTCATCAGGCCCATGGAAAAACCGGTGGTGACAAGCTCGCTCACGAGTTTCTTATTATAGGAAAAATGTCTTCTGGAAGGAATCAGAAAACGGAAATTCCGGTAGAGATACAAAAAGCAGAGCACACTGGAGATCAGCTGGGCCAGAACGGTCGCTCCTGCGATTCCGGCCACACCGAAACTGAAGACGGTCACGGCAAGAAGATCCAGAAGAAGGTTAAGGCTGCAGGAGAAGATCAGGAAATACAGCGGGATCTTGCTGTTTCCCACGGCTCTTAAAAGGCCGGAGCCCATGTTATAGAAGAGGGCCGTGGCCATACCCGCCATGACGTCGGTGAGATAAGTACGGGATTCGCTGAAAACATCCTCCGGCGTCTGGATGAGCCGGAGCACAGGCTCGGCAAAGAGCAGCGTCGCTACGGTGATGAGCACCGAGATGGCCACATTCAGGATCAGAGTCCAGGCAACAACGGATTTCATCTGCTCCTCATTTTTCGACCCGAAGGCCCTGGCGAGAAGAATGCCGTAACCGCTGTTGATGCCGTTGGCAAAACCGATGACCAGACCGGTGATGGAGCCCGTAAGACCGATGGCGGCGAGAGCCGACTGCCCGAGATTGTGGCTGGCGATCATGGTATCTCCGATGTTGTAACATTGCTGGAAAAAGTTACTGATAAAAAGTGGGATGGCGAAGATCAGGATGTTGGACAGAGCACTTCCCTGCGTCATATCCCTGGTCTGCCCCTGTTTGGCAGAACTCATGTTGTAAAAACCCCCATTTCATTTGTTGGAATGCATATCGCTTGTCAGCATACACCTTGAAGCAGACTCAAAGTCAAGAAAAATTTTGCCGCATTTTTCCTTTTTATGAGCGCAAACGCACATGTTCTTATTGTATTACCCCGCCGGGATCGTGTCAAACAGAGATTTCAAGTTGCAATCGCCGGGCCGAAATGTTATTATCAGTATAAGAGTTGGATCACAGGCCGGCAGAACCGGCAGCTGCTGATGGACGGGGAAAAACGGCAGCAGGGAGAGAAATGAAAGATGTCAAAATTTAAAGAATATGATGTGGAGGAGATCGATGCCCTCTGCAGTCTGGGGAAAGCTTTGTCTTCACCTATACGAATAGAAATCATGCAGCTTCTTTATGAAGAGGGAATGATCATCGGCGATATTGCAAAAAACTGGATCTTCCTGCCTCCAGCACGGCGTTTCATCTGAAAATTCTGGAGGAAGCGGGACTGATCCGCATGGAAAAGCAGCCGGGAACCAGAGGAACTGTAAAATTCTGTACCCGGAAAGTGGACTATATTACAGTCAGTCTGATCAAGAAAAATACGGACGTTTCGGAGATTTTCAATGCAGAGATGCCTGTGGGAGCCTTCAGCAGCTGCCAGGTGACGCCTACCTGCGGTATGTTCGGGCCGGACGGCTATATTGGAAATGAAGACACGGAGTACTGTTTTTATTATCCGGAACGGATGAAGGCCGGCATTCTGTGGACCTCCTCCGGCTATGTGGAATACAAATTTTCCAATGGCGTCCCAAGAAAAAGAAAGATCAAAAGAGCGAGCATTTCCATGGAGATCTGCTCGGAGGCGCCCGGTTATAAGGAAGACTGGAAATCCGATCTGACGCTCTGGGTCAATGATGTGGAGGTGGGAACCTGGACCTGCCCGGGAGATTTCGGGGGCAGAAGAGGACGATTGAATCCCCCGGCTTGGCCAAATGGAAGCACACAGTATGGGATGCAGGTGGTCTGGGAGATCCGGTCAGACGGCAGTTATCTGAACGGGGAAAAGATCAGTGAAGTGACGGTGAACCGGCTCAGTATCATGGATCGGGCCTTTGTGTCTGTGAAAATCGGAAATAAACCGGGAGCGAGATACGAAGGAGGGTTCAACCTCTTCGGAAAGCATTACGGAGATTACAATCAGGATATCGTCCTGACAATGGAATACTGAAAGCGAAGCGCTGTGGATAAAAACGTCCGCGGCGCTTTTTTTATGTGATTACGAAAACGTTTAAGACAAAAAGCACAGAAATTTTGAAGCCGTGTTTCTTGTCGGAATGCACAAAACAAACAAGATTGTTGGAATATAAATGGCGAAGAATGTAAAACAAACAGCAAGACTGTTACAATAAAGAAAAATAATGGTAAATCTGCCCGTAAAATACAAAAAAACCATTGATAAATAGTCAAAGTGTGGTAGAGTATAGGTATCAGCAACAGGGATTGTGTTATAAACAACAAGTTCATTTGAAAGAATGAAGAGATTATAACAGAAAAACTGTTAGAAACTATCTCGGCCGGATAGATCAGAAACGAAAGCAAAAACAAACAAAAGTGAATCCAACTACCCCGGAAAACAGAACGTGTACAGACCGTCAGAAGAAACCAGAATGAAGGGCGCGGCATACATAAAAGGGTCTGTTTTCACAAAAGATACGGGCGACCGTATCAGGCAGCAAGATTGAAAGAGCAGATTTTGACAAGGAGGATTTCAGGGATGAAAAGAAAATTATTGTGTGCGTTACTGACTGGTGCTATGGTACTTTCCGCTGGAAGCGCTGTTATGGCAGATGAAACAGAGAGCGAAACTTCCAATGTAAACGAAGATGGTTCTGTAAATGACCCGAGTCAGGTAGAAGTAGATGAGAACAAGCTTGTTATGTGGTCTCTGTTCACCGGTGGTGACGGCGAGTACATGACCAAGATTATCGATGACTATAATGCAACCAGCCCCAGCAAACAGGTTCAGTCCATTACCCTTGTATGGGCAGACTACTACACCAAACTGCAGACCGCAGTAGCAGCTGACAAAGGACCGGACGTAGGACTTTCTCATGTGTCCAAACTTCCGGAGCTCGTTGATCAGGGCGTTGTAGAGCCGCTGAACGATTACCTGGATGAGCTGGGCGTAGACCTTTCCTCCATGTACACGCAGAACTCTCTTGATTCTGTAACCTTTGACGGTGAGATCTACGCAATTCCGCTGGATACTCATGCTGAGGTTATGTACTACAACAAAGATATCCTTGAGAAAGCCGGCGTTGAGCTCAATGCAGACGGCAAACTGGATATCAGCAGCCTGGATGATTTTAAAGCAATGCTGGATAAGGTAAAAGCTGTTATGGGCGATGGCGAGTCTCCCCTTTCTCTGCCGAATACCGGTGATGATCCTTACCGTGTATGGTGGGCAACTTATTACCAGCTGGGCGGAACTCCGATCGTTAACGATGACGGAACAGAAGTTACTCTGGATAAAGACAAAGCTGTTGAAGCAGCTGAGTTTGTAAAATCTCTCTATGATGACGGCTATGTAGCAACCGGTATCGATGACCATCAGAAACTCTTCCAGTCCGGAAAAGCAGGCTTCCTGTTTGGCGGAACCTGGGCAGTAGGCGTTATGGAGTCCACCGATGGACTGAACTTCAACGTTCAGAGCTTCCCGCAGCTCTTTGATGAGGATCACTGCTGGGCAGATTCCCACACCTTCATCCTTCCGGTAAACGGCGACAGAGACGAGGACGAGACCAAAGCAGCTGTTGAGTTCATGGTTGCAGCCTGCAAAGACGGCGGTCTGACCTGGGCAGGTTCCGGCCAGATCCCGGCAAATACCGAAGTTACCGGCAATGAAGAGTACGCAGCACTTCCGTACAGAAGCAACTATCAGGATGAAGTTGAAAAGGCTGTTCTGCCGGCTAAGAACCCGCACTTCTACGCTATGAAGGATGGCATGATCCAGAGCCTGGATACCATCTGGACCGGCACTAATGATGCAGCAACCGGTATTGATGCACTTGTTGACGAGCTGTCTTCTAACCTGGAATAAAGCATAGTCAAGAAAGGGGGAGCTTTTCAAAGCTTCCCTTTTCTTTTTAAAAAAGCTCATAGAAAACTGTCTGGTTTCAGGCAGAAAAAGGAGGTAAAACGATGAGCAAACAGAGAAAAAGAAAACTGTTTTTTACTGCCCTGGCTTTCATGCTTCCCTTCTTGATTCTCTATACAGTTTTTACCATTTGGCCTGTTATCCAGGGATTTTATGTGAGCATGCACAAATGGGGACTGATGGGAAAGCAGAAGTACATCGGCTTTGACAACTATATCAAATTCGCAGGAGACAAGAAATTCTGGTCCGCCCTTGGAAACACCTGTAAATTTGTAGTGATCACAGCTCCCATGCTGGTGATCATCGCCCTGATCCTGGCGCTTCTGGCCAACCGGCAGACAGTCATGAAAAAAGGGCTGCGGATTTCCTATTATCTTCCCAGTATCCTTTCCGTTTCCGTGGCATCCTTCATTGCGAAGAACACCTTCAGTCCGTACACCGGACTTTTAAACGGTGTACTCCATCAGCTTCATATCCTGCCGGCAAATACGGAACTGCAGTTTCTCCTGGATCCGAAACTGGTCTGGGTGGTGATCTCTGTTATGACTGTCTGGTGGACCATTGGTTTTACCATGATGCTTTACATATCGGCCTTACAGGATATTGATATGGGGATCTATGAGGCAGCCTCCATCGACGGAGCAACCTCCACACAGCAGCTTTTCCGTATCACGCTTCCGCTGCTTCGTCCTACCACAGAGCTGGTCGTTCTTCTTCAGCTGATCGCCTGCTTTAAGGTATTCGGACAGATCCAGCTGATCACCGGCGGCGGCCCGGCAGGAAGCACAAAACCCTTGATCCAGTATATTTATGAGACTGCATTCAGCAAGAATAACCTGGGTTATGCGGCAGCCATGTCCTATGTGCTCTTTGGAATCCTGCTGGTACTTTCACTGGCACAGCTGATCATGCAGAAACGGGGAGGTGACAAGTGATGAAAACAAAGAAAACCGCAGGGCGTATTGCTCTTGATATTCTTTCCATCTTTTTTGTTGTGGTCTTTCTTGCCCCTGTGATCTGGGCACTGTTTGTATCACTGCAGCACGAAGGAAAACAGATCTCCAGTATCGTAAGCTGGTTTACGCCTCCTTACACCATCAGCAACTACTCTGACATTATCAAAAACTCATCCGTTCCGCTCTGGTTCATGAACAGCCTTTTTATCGCTGTGATCGTGACGGTTGCAACAGTTCTTGTGACCGGAATGGCAGCTTATGCGCTGGCACTGATCCCCTTTAAGGGAAGTCAGCTGTTTATGATCTATGTACTGATCGGTATGATGGTTCCCGGCGAGGCAACAATCGTTCCGCTGTTCATCACCGTAAAGGATCTGAAGCTCATCGACAGCTATGCCGGTATGATCCTGCCAAGCATTGCAGGCTCTATGAATCTGATCATCATGACAACGTTCTTTAAGGGGCTTCCGAGGGAACTGATCGAAGCAACCGAGATCGATGGCGGCGGAAAACTGACGGTATTTTTCAAGATCGTTATGCCGTTATCAAAATCCATCATTGCAACGATCTGTATCTTTTCCTTCGTCGGAAGCTGGAACAACTACCTGTGGCCGCTGCTCTGCGCTATGAGTAACGAGATGTTCACACTTCCGGTAGGTATCCCGACCTTCACCAGCACTTATACCGTGGACTATGTAAAGCCCATGACGGCAAGTATGGTGGCTTCCCTGCCCATGATCATTCTCTATATTATCTTTGAGCGCCAGATCGTGGCAGGTATCACCCAGGGTGCTGTGAAAGGCTGAGTTTCCTATGGTAAAAAAGGAAAGAAATCAGGAAATCGATATTATGAAGGGGCTTCTGACCCTGGCTATGATCCTCTGCCATTGTCTTCAGTTCTTCGGAAAAGAGGACGCAGGTATAGAGAAGATCCTGGTAAATGTGATCAACCTCACGACTTTTTCCGGTTTCCTGTTCTGTTTTGGCTTTGTGTGCTGTCTGGCTTATTTTCAGGGGGACACAAGGCGTGGAATCGTCCATATGCTTCGGAATATGATCAGGCTTCTGCTGGCGTTCTATATTTCCGGTCTCGCTTATATGGCATTTAAGGAGCAGAAGATCTTCCGGAAGGATTTTATCCGGGAGGTCCTGACTCTCCGCCGTTATCCTGGCTGGTCGGAATTTCTGGCTTCTTTTGCGGCGGTGCTCCTGGTGGGAGCGCTCCTGCTCCCGGCTCTCCGGAAAACGAACGGCTGGGTGGTGATAGGGGCAGCAGTGGTCAGCCTTGCGAGCTGCTTTATCCCTTATGAAAAAATCACCAACCCCTGGCTGGCTCTTTTCATCGGTTCCGGAAGCTATACGACTTTTCCGGTATTGCAGTACGGTGTCTACTTTGTGGCGGGCGTCTGGGCGGCCAAACGAAAAAAATGGCCGGACTGGAAGCTGTTTTTCGGAGCAGCGATCTTAAGCACCCCTTGTATCTGGTATTGCTGGAAATATAACGGTCTTCCTGGCCGTTTTCCTCCGACGGCTCTTTTCATCGGAGGTGGAGCCCTTGGAGTGTGGATCTATCACCTGCTGGCCGGGGCGCTTGGAAAAATCAAAAGCGTCACGATCATCGGAAAGCCGGTGGAGGTCCTCTCTTTTATAGGAAGAAACTCGTTATACTATCTTCTCATGAGCAACATTCTGATCTTCGCTGTGGCAGGAAGCAAATTCAGCTACCGGGCAAACGGATATGCCTATGGTTTCTACATCGTGCTTCTGGTAATCCTTACCTATCTGGAGCGGCAGATTAGAAAATAAATAAAAAAAACACACTACATAACATGGAGGACAGAGATATGAAATGTTATAAGAAAGATTATCCGAGACCGCAGTTTGTCCGCGACAACTGGGTAAACCTCAATGGAACCTGGGATTTTGGCTTTGACGATGCAAACCAGGGCGAGAAAGAAAAATGGTATGAGAAATTCCCGGGCGAGCTGAAAATTGAGGTGCCCTTCACCTATGAGACGAAACTCAGCGGAATCCAGGATGAGAGACGTCACGACAATATCTGGTATCACAAGACCATCACCGTAGACGCTTCCAAACTGACCGACAACCGTCTGCTGATCCATTTCGAGGGCAGCGATTTCCACACCAAACTATGGGTGAACGGCGCTTATGCCGGAGACCACAAGGGTGGCTATGCACGTTTTTCCTTTGATATCACAGAGCTTGTGAAGGATGGCGAAAATGAGCTGACCGTCAAGGTCGAGGACTCCTTCGACACTCAGCAGCCCCGTGGAAAACAGCGCTGGATTGACGAGAACTTCGGCTGTTGGTACGTTCAGACCACCGGTATCTGGAAGACCGTATGGACCGAGTATGTGCCCGACATCCGTCTGGATTATGTGAAAATGACCCCGAACCTTCATGATATGGCACTGGAGATCGAGTATCAGATCGACGCTCCGGAAAGTGCAATGGCTGGAGGAAATCTCATGGTAGTTGCCACTGTTACCTTTGGTGATATGCTCATCAGCAAGACCATGACGGTTATGACTTCTGACCATACAAAGACGAAAATCGACGTTTTCCACAAGACCAATGGCCAGGCCAACTGCGGCATGGAGTGGGGCGTTCGTACCTGGAGCCCGGAGAGCCCGGATCTGTATGATATCACTTTTGAGGTTGTATCTGACGGCAAGATTCTCGATACCGTTGGTTCCTATTTTGCAATGAGAGAGATCCGCATTGACGGCTCCAATATCCTCTTGAACGGTCATCCGCTGTATCAGAGGCTGATCCTGGATCAGGGTTACTGGAAGGATTCTCATCTGACACCGCCCAGCGAGGAGGCACTGATCGAGGATATCGACAAGATCCATGCCCTGGGTTACAACGGCCTCCGGAAACATCAGAAGATTGAGGACGAGCGTTTCCTGTACTGGTGCGATGTGAAGGGCATGCTGGTATGGAGCGAGATGGCTGCCGCCTATGAGTATTCCGATTATGCAGTAGAAGAGTTTACCAGAGAATGGCTCGAGATCGTTCATCAGAACTACAATCATCCCTGCATCATCACCTGGACCCCGTTCAACGAGTCCTGGGGCATAAGCCAGGTTGAGACCGAGCCCATGCAGCAGCATTTCACCGAGATGATCTATCATCTGACCAAGAGTATAGACCGCTATCGTCCGGTTATCGTCAACGACGGCTGGGAGCATACTGTTTCCGATATCATTACCCTTCATGATTATGAAGAGGTTGGCGAGACTTTCTATAAACGTTACATGGAGTTCAAGGAGCAGATCCTGACCACTGAGGTTTACCACAGCAGCAGTAAATCTGCTTTAGCAAACGGCTTTGCCTACAAAGGACAGCCGATTATCATCAGTGAGTACGGCGGAATCGCCTTCAATAACGATGATTCCGGCTGGGGCTACGGAAATAAAGTAAACACCAAGGAAGATTTCATCCGTCGTTTCGATGAGATCACCACAGCTGTCAAAGAGCTTCCTTATTGCTGCGGTTTCTGTTATACGCAGGTGTCTGATGTACAGCAGGAGATCAATGGCCTGATGGATATGGACCGCAACTTCAAAGTTGACCCGGCAGTGATCAAAGAGATCAATGAGCGAAAAGTAGGTTACTGGAGATCATACATGTAATACCAGGGACCCGCCCAGGCATGAAGAAGGAGCGATTTACAAAGTAAATCTGCGGATTCTGAATGGCTGAAGGTTTGTGAGAGCTGCGAGGCAGCGGAGCAAGCCGGAGGGTTAGCGGCGTGTGCCTGATGTCCGGTACCACAACATTCGAAAGGAGCATAATGCAATGACAGCGAAAGATTTTCTTCCCAGAGCGATCCCTCTGGTAACGGTAGACCCTTATTTTAATATCTGGTCGTTTTCAGACCATCTTTATGATGACACACCGCGCCACTGGACCGGACATCAGAATTCCATGACGGGAATCATCCGCGTGGATGGAAAAAATTACCGTTTTATGGGACTTGTGGAAACGGAGCGGGAGATGTATTATCTGGAGCCGGAGCCGCTTAGGCAGCTTTCCGTAAAGCTCACTCCCACCCGGACAGTCTATACGTTTGGAAATGAAGCAGTTGAACTGAGGGTGACCTTCACCGGTTCCCTTCTTCTGGATGATCTGGACCTTATGAGCCGCCCGGCTTCCTATGTTTTTTATGAAGTGCGGTCTTTGGATGGAAAAGCGCATGAGGTAACGGTCTATCTGGATATTTCTTCTCAGGCGGCAGTCAACGAAAGCAGTCAGACCGTACTCTTCGGAAAGGACGAAAACGGTATTTACTGCGGCCGCGGCGAGGAGGGCATGTTGACCAGATCCGGTGATGATCTGCGCATCGACTGGGGCTGGCTCCACCTGGCAGCACCGGATCATCAGTATGTGATCGTAAATACAAAAGATAAAAAGAATGCACTGAGCGGCAGTCCTTATCTTCACCTGCCGAAATTTACAAAGCTGGACGGGTGTTTATCCGACCGTGTTCATCTGGAGCAGGAAGTCCGTGAGGGCATCCCGTGTCTTGGCTGTCTGAAAACTTCCGGAGTAGATGGAAAAGAAACGATGACCGGGCTTGTGATCCTCGGATATGACGACATTCATTCCATCGAATATTTTGGAAAACAGGCAGATGCTTACTGGAAAAGAGATGGCAGGAGCTTTGATGAAGTATTCAAAAAAGCCATTGATGAGTACGAAGCCGTTTCAGCCAGAACGCAGGCTTTTGACGAAGAACTGAAAAAGGAAGCGCTCGTTTACGGAGAAGAGTACTATGACATTCTCTGTGTTGCCTACCGGGAGTCCATTGCCGCCCATAAGCTTATTGAGGTGGACGGCGAGATCAGATTTTTCTCCAAGGAATGTTACAGCAACGGCTGCATCGGTACGGTGGATGTGACCTATCCGTCCATTCCTCTTTATCTGAAATATCAGCCGAAGCTGGTGGAGGGGATGATCGATCCCATCTTCCATTATGCAGCAGGAGATGACTGGAAATTCCCCTATGCACCTCATGATGTAGGGCAGTATCCGCTGGCAAACGGACAGGTTTATGGTTATGACCGGAAGACACGGGTGATGCAGGACTATTATCAGATGCCTGTGGAAGAGTGCGGAAATATGATCCTCTGTGTGGCAGCCCTGTGCAAGGCAGAAAATTCTCTGGAATATGCGAAAAAGCATCAGGAAATCCTCACCGGCTGGGCCGATTATCTGGTAAGCGTGGGCTGGGACCCGGAAAATCAGCTTTGTACCGACGATTTCGCCGGTCATCTGGCACACAACTGCAACCTTGCAATCAAGGGAATCTTAGGCATCGCCGCCTGGGCGCAGATCTTAAAAGAGCTGGGCGACACCGAGAAAGCGGATTCCTACCGCAAGACCGCCCTTTCCCTCGCAGAAGCCTGGGAGAAAAACGCTTTCGACGGCGACCATTACCGCCTGACTTTCGGCGGTGAGGGTACCTGGAGCCTTAAGTACAACCTGATCTGGGATAAACTCTTGGGTCTTCACATTTTTGATCCGAAGATTGCCAAAACAGAAGTGGCTTACTATCTGACCCGCATGAATCCTTACGGCATCCCCCTGGATTCCCGCTGCGATTACACCAAGAGCGACTGGGAGATGTGGACCGTTATGCTGGATGACAATGAGGAATACCGTAATCAGATCATCCACACGATGTGGGAGGCCCTCTGCCATATGGACCGCAGAGTGCCATTCCCGGACTGGTACCACACCGAAGCGCCCGTCGCAGAGTGCTTCCAGAACCGGACCGTTCAGGGAGGCCTCTTCATTCCTCTGTTAAACTGGTAAAAATCAATGCTTTTCATGACCTCCCGGACGGAGTTTTCCGCAACCGGGAGGTTTCTTTTTATATAAATTTTATGGCCTTTACAGACTCTCTTTATTGTATTTTCCGGCATTGGGGCTATAATAGTTGAAAAAGAAACAGTTTCAGATGAAACTGAACCTTACAGGAGGAAAAATCTATGGAAGTGAAAAAACCAAACAAATCATTGCTTTTCTATGCTTTTGTAGTGATGATCATTCTGATTCTTCTCAATGCCCTAGTCATTCCTAAAATTTCAGAGAGAAGCGTCACAGAAACTACCTACGATGAGTTCCTGGCTCTTCTGGATGCCAAGTATGTCAAGCAGGTAGAAATTGATAACAGTTCTGAGGTTATCTATTATGAGGCTTCTAAGGACGGCATGACCCGGATCTGCAAGACCGGTCTTATGAACGACCCGGATCTGGTCAATCGTCTGCAGGCAGCAGGCACAAAATTCGGAAATGTGATTCCCACCACTCAGTCGCCGCTGATTACGTTCCTGGTAGGCTGGATTCTTCCCATCGCGATCTTCGTTGTCCTGGGTCAGTGGCTCAGCAAACGGATGATGAAGAGCATGGGCGGACCGGGAGCCATGTCTTTCGGAAAGAGCAATGCAAAGATCTATGTAAAATCTTCCACAGGTATCAAATATTCAGATGTAGCAGGTGAGGATGAGGCGAAGGAGCTTCTGCAGGAGATCGTAGATTTCCTTCACAATCCCGAGAAATACCGTGAGATCGGTGCCGAGATGCCTAAAGGAGCCCTTCTTGTAGGCCCTCCGGGAACAGGTAAAACCCTTCTTGCAAAAGCTGTAGCCGGTGAGGCGGAGGTTCCCTTCTTCTCCATTTCCGGTTCTGAATTCGTAGAGATGTTCGTTGGTATGGGCGCCGCCAAGGTTCGTGATCTTTTTAAACAGGCCCAGGAAAAAGCGCCCTGTATCGTATTCATCGATGAGATCGATACCATCGGTAAAAAGCGTGACGGCCAGATCGGCGGAAACGACGAGCGTGAGCAGACCCTGAACCAGCTGCTGACCGAGATGGATGGTTTCGACGGTTCCAAGGGCGTTGTTATTCTGGCAGCCACCAACCGTCCGGATTCCCTTGACCCGGCTCTTCTTCGTCCGGGCCGTTTCGACCGCCGGATTCCAGTAGAGCTTCCGGACCTCAAGGGCCGTGAGGAGATTCTGAAGGTTCATGCGAAAAAGATCAAGATCGCAGATAACGTAAACTTCTACAACATTGCAAAAGCTGCCTCCGGAGCCTCCGGAGCAGAGCTTGCAAACATCGTCAACGAGGCAGCGCTTCGTGCAGTCCGTGACGGCAGACGTTTTGCCACTCAGGCAGACCTTGAGGAGAGTATCGAGGTTGTCATCGCCGGCTATCAGAAAAAAGACCGCGTCCTTTCCGAGAAAGAGAAACTCATCGTTTCCTATCATGAGATCGGACATGCTCTTGTGGCAGCCAAACAGACCGAATCTGCACCGGTTCACAAGATCACGATTATTCCCCGTACTTCCGGAGCTCTGGGCTACACCATGCAGGTGGAAGACGGTGAGCATTATCTGATGACAAAGGAAGAGCTGGAGAACAAGATCGCTACCCTTACCGGCGGCCGTGCAGCTGAGGAGCTGATTTTCCACAGCATCACGACAGGAGCCTCCAACGATATCGAGCAGGCCACGAAGCTTGCCAGAGGCATGATCACCCGCTACGGTATGAGCGATGACTTTGATATGGTAGCCATGGAGCAGATGAGCAACCAGTATCTGGGCGGCGACAGCTCCCTGACCTGTTCCTTTGAGACCCAGACCCTCATCGACAAGAAGGTTGTGGATCTGGTGCGCCGGGAGCATCAGAAAGCCTACAAGATTCTGGAGGACAACATCGGCAAGCTTCACGAGCTGGCCAAATATCTGTACGATCATGAGACCATCACCGGAGAAGAGTTTATGAAGATTCTCAACAGCGCTCCGGCAGAACTTCCGGAACAGGAACAGTAAAAAGGAGATAAGATGCTGAAAGCAGCGGAGTTTTTTGTGGGCGGACAGCAGCTTGTCCGACTGAATGAAAAAGTGATCGGCGAGGTGTCGAGGGATCACGGGATCAACGCCACGGAGATGAGTATCCTTCTTTTCCTCGCCGGAAATCCGGATCTGAATACGGCAAAAGATATCGTGGAGAGCCGGCTTATGACAAAATCATCGGTTTCCCGGGCCGTGGATTCCCTGGTGCGCCAGGGCTATATCCACACCCGGGAGGATGATTCTGACCGGCGGATCACCCACCTGGTTCTGGAGGAAAAGGCTTCCCCGGTCATCGAGCTGGGAGTTCAGGCCCAGCAGGAAATGCTCTGCTTTCTCTGCCAGGGCATTTCCGAAGCCGAGCTGGAGAATTTCTGCCGCATCCACACCCGGATCCGGGAAAATGCCCGGGAAGCCATGAAGGTTTATGGAACAAAAAATGAAAAGTTGTGAAAAAGACGCTGCGAAAGCAGCGTTTTTTTCGTGTGATAAAAAGACAACAAAAAAGCCCTGGAACCAATTCCAGGGCATAAGAAAAGCGCGAGACGGGACTCGAACCCGCGGCCTCGACCTTGGCAAGGTCGCGCTCCACCAACTGAGCCACTCGCGCATTTGTTTTTGAGACGTTTTCGCTTTCTTTAAGTCGTTGTCTCAAGCACAGGTCATATATTACAATATAATTTCCGTTTTGTCAACAGGTAAAATGAAAAAAATTGAAAAAATTTTTAAAGTGAGATATAATGGGCCTCGACGATGTGGAAAGCCCCGTGAAAACGGGGGCAAAAGCGAGAAAGGATTCATTTAACGATTTATGAAAACATTACTGATTGCGATCAATGCGAAATACATTCATTCCAATCTGGCGGTTTATAGCCTTAAGGCCAGCGCCGGCCAGTGGAAGGATGAGGTGGAGATTGCAGAATATACGATCAATCATTTGCGGGAAGATATTCTGGCGGATATTTACAGGAGGAAACCGGATGTGGCGGCCATTTCCTGCTACATCTGGAACATGGAATACGTCCAGTCTCTTTTGAAGGACTTAAAAAAGGTCCTGCCGGAGGTCGATATCTGGCTGGGAGGCCCGGAGGTTTCTTACGACTGCGAGGAGGTCCTTGTCCGGGAACCCAGCGTGCGGGGAATCATGGCCGGAGAAGGGGAGACCACCTTCCGGGAACTTCTGGGCTGGTATCACGGGGAGGGCAGTCTTGCTGAGATTAAGGGACTGGTCTACCGGGATGAGGCGGGAAAGTTCTGCCGCACCGGCGTGCGGGAGTATGAAAAGCTTGATGAACTGCCTTTTGTCTACGGAGACATGACAAAATTTCAGAACCGGATCATATATTATGAAAGCAGTAGAGGCTGCCCTTTTTCCTGCAGCTACTGTCTTTCCTCGATTGACAAACGGGTGCGCTTCCGGAGCCTGCCTCTGGTGAAAAAAGAGCTGGCCTTTTTCCTGGAGCAGAAGGTTCCCCAGGTGAAATTTGTGGACCGGACCTTCAATGTGAACCATGCCCGGACCAAGGAGCTTCTCCGTTTCATAAAGGAGAACGACAACGGTATCACGAACTTCCATTTCGAGATCTCGGCGGATCTTCTGGATGATGAGGAGATCGGGCTTCTGAACAGCCTCAGGCCGGGTCTCGTGCAGCTGGAGATCGGCGTCCAGTCCACCGACGGGCAGGTGCTGACGGCCATTCACCGGGCGGTGGATTTTGATGTGATCGTCGATAAGGTGAGGCGGATCCAGAAGGGCAGAAACGTGCATCAGCATCTGGATCTCATCGCCGGCCTTCCCTATGGCACGCTGAAAGAGTTCCGGAGCTCCTTTAACGATGTCTACAGCTTACGGCCCCAGCAGTTCCAGCTGGGCTTTCTGAAGGTCTTAAAGGGCTCGGAGATGGGCAGAAGAGCCGAGGAGTTTGGCGTGGTGAGGACGGACCGGCCTCCCTACGAGGTCCTTTCTACCGACTGGCTGAGCTACGGCGAGGTGCTGAAGATCAAAGGCATCGAGGAGATGGTGGAGGTCTATTACAACAGCTGGCAGTTTGCCCGGACTGTGGAGCTTCTGACGGAGGAGTTCGAGGACTATTTCGGGCTCTATGAGGCGCTGGCGGACTTTTATGAGGAGCAGGGCTACAATGGACGGAGCCATTCGAGGATGGAGCGGCTTCTGATCCTCCGGGAATTTGCCCTTTCGCTTAATCCGGCCCGGCAGGCCGCCTTCGACCAGGCCCTTCTCATGGATCTTTACGCCCGGGAGAAGAGCAAGAGCCGGCCGGCTTTCGCTCCGGATCTTTCCGGCCGGAAGAACGAGATCTACGAATTTTACAAAAAAGAAGCCGGGGAGCATCAGTATCTCACCGGCGATACCTACGAAGCCATGAACGCCCGGCAGCTTCTGAACCAGACCCATCTGGAGATCCTTTCCGAGGAGACGGAAAAATGGTATCTTTTCGATTATCAGAAGCGGGACCCGCTGACCGGGGACGCCAGAATCATTCAAATACAGAACATCTAAAGAGATAAGGAGACGAAAATGACAGATGAAATCATAGCCCTGGACCTTGAGACCACAGGCCTGAATCCCCGTACCGACTCCATTCTGGAGATTGGCGCGGTCCGGATCAAAAACGGCCGGGTGGAGGACACCTATGCGGCTTTTATCAATATCGGAAAAAAGATCCCGGAATTTATCGTAGGGCTCACCGGCATCACGGACGAGATGGCGGCGGGGGGCCTTTCCCTTCCGGAGGCCCTGGAAGGCTTCCTTGATTTTGCCGGGGAGACGCCGGTTCTGGGCCACAACATTACCTTTGATTACAGTTTCCTGAAGCAGAATTTTGCAAACCTCGGCCGGAATTTTGACCGGGAGGGCATAGATACTCTGGCCATCGCGAAAAAGTTCCTGCCGGAGCTTCCGAGCCGCTCCCTGGAGGCCCTCTGCCTTCACTATGGCATCGGTCAGGAGAAGAAACACCGGGCCTATGAGGATGCGGTTTCGGCCTACCGCCTGTACGAGTGTCTGGGCCGGGAATTCCAGAGTGTGAGCCCCGCAGCCTTTGACCCGAAGCCCCTGTTTTATCAGGTAAAGAAGGAAAGCCCCATCACGATTTCACAAAAACGGTACTTGAATGATTTGATAAAATATCATAGAATAGAAACGGACGCTGTCCCTGAGAAACTGACCAAAAGCGAGGCGTCCCGGATGATCGATAACATTATTTCCCGGTACGGAAAAATCAAGAGGTGAAAACTATGATGAATTTTAACAATAAAAAAACACAGAAAACCATTGCAGCAGTGATCTGCGTTCTTCTGGTGATCGCTATGATTCTGCCCATGGTTTTGAGTTATCTGGAGTAAGTCGGCAAGAGGAGTGACTGAATGAAAAAAAGTAAGAAAGCAGGCCTGATCCTGACCGTCGGCGCGGCTCTTTTTCTGGCAGCAGGAGCCCCGGCCCTGGCGGATGAGACAGACACCATCAGCAAGAATGTCTACATCGGAGGCGTGAACGTTTCCGGGATGACGGAGGAGCAGGCGACAAAAGCAGTAGAAGAGAAGCTGGGAAAAGGAACCGGCGGAAATTATACCGTAAAAATCGGAGATGAGACCACCACTGCCACGGCGGAGAATTTCGGTATGGAGTGGACCAACCGCGAGGTGGTTCATGAGGCCATGGAAGTAGCCAAGGGCGGCAACCTCATCAAACAGTACAAAGACAAAAAAGATCTGCAGGTGGAACCGAAAAACTTTGAAGTGGCCTACGCTCCCAACGAGCAGGCTGTGAAAACCTATGTGGAGAAGCTTGCGGAAGAATATAACAGAGATGCAGAGGAAGGCGATATCACCTTTGCCAACGGTTATCCGGAAGTGACCGGCGGAGAGACCGGCATCGCCGTCAACGTGGACCAGTCGGTTTCCTCCATCATGAAAGCGCTGGAGGGCGACGGTACGGAGCTCACAGTCGTGGCGGAGGTTCAGAAGCCTTCGGTGACAAAAGAAGAACTGAGCCAGGTAAAAGATGTGCTGGGAACGGCCACCACCTACTATGGTTCTTCCTATGAGAGAAATACAAACGTGGAAGTGGGAGCATCCAAGATCAACGGCACTCTCATTATGCCGGGAGAGACTTTCTCCGTGACGGCGGCGGTAACGCCTTTCAATGCGGACAACGGTTATTATCCGGCGCCCTCCTACGAGAGCGGCCAGGTGGTGGACACCTACGGCGGCGGTATCTGTCAGGTTTCCACGACCCTCTATAACGCGGTGCTGAAAGCGGAACTCCAGGTGGATGAGCGTCACAACCATACGATGCTGGTTTCCTATGTGGATCCTTCCAAGGACGCAGCCATTGCGGAAGGTCTGATGGATTTCATTTTTACCAATAATACCGATGCGCCGATCTATATTTACGGCGTGGGGTATCAGGGAACGCTGAACTTCACGATTTACGGTCATGAAACGAGAGATCCGAACCGTTCCATTTCTTTCAGAAGTGAGACTTTAAGCCAGACCGATGCCAGCACAAACGTCAAGCTGGTGGCAAAGTCTGACCAGAACATCGGTTATCTTAATCAGACCCAGAGCGCGCATCAGGGACTGGAAGCAGTACTCTGGAAGGATATCGTCAATGCGGACGGCACCACCGATACGGTTCAGGTCAATTCCAGCAGCTATCAGGCGTCACCGGCCATCTACGAGGTAGGTATTGTTTCACCCAATACCCAGGCTTCAGCGGCGATCCAGACTGCCATCGCCAACAACGATCTGGCGACGGTTCAGGCAATCATCAACGGAAGCTACGGTTCCACGAGCACAGCTCAGACAGAAGCGCCTGAGACCAGCGCTCCCGAAACGAATGCACCGACAACCGATACGCCGGAAACCAGCGCGCCTGAGACGAATGCTCCCGAAACGGACGCACCGACAACGGACGCACCGACAACGGACGCACCTGTCCAGGATCCGTCAGGAGACATGGATGATAATATACCTGCGGATTCAGGCGAAGTAACGGTTATCGGGTAAACATAAGGGCGCCGTATGACAGCGAAAGCGTACGGTGCCCTTTCTGTATATAAAGGAGGATGAAGATTTGCATACCATGGTGACAGACGGCAGTTCCCGTCTCAAACCGGGCATGGAACTGGTGCTGACCAGATGGATTGCCCTTTCGGGAACGGCGAAGCTGGCCGAAGAGAAGGAAGCGGAGCTTCTGAAACGCTTTCCGGAGACTTTGGTGCGGGAAGCCCGGCATTTTTCCGAGCTGGAAAACACGGAAGAGACGCTGAAGCTTGCCAAAGAGGTGGGAACAGATCCGAAGACCGGCGAGGATGAGAATGAATATTACCCCCT
>ENA-OROU01001344-OROU01001344.1-human-gut-metagenome-genome-assembly--contig:-NODE-1344-length-21260-cov-2.920160_pt1 | contig 21260 bp, 25 predicted proteins | sample MGYA00242131_ERZ509054 | MGnify/ENA primary metagenome ERZ509054 (study PRJEB26280, sample SAMEA2338749) | human gut metagenome | biome: human gut; feature: human-associated habitat; material: faeces... | reverse complement strand
ATTTGTATTTTTCAAGACTCTTAAAAACAAGCGTTCCTTTATGCCTGTAATATATATTGGTAAAATCGCACTCCCGTTTTCCAGATAATTTTACTGCATCGTTTTTATTCTTTATTCCGTAATGATAACTTATTCTCGCCAAATCCGTTAGAAATCTAAACGGATCTGACGATAATTTATCACTGTTTTTTTCAAGATATATTTCACTGCTGTACGCAGCATTTTCATTTATGTTTGTCAACATATGAAAGAGTCTTTTTTTACTGAAAAATTTATTTTTTTTCACTTTGGTTACTCCTCCCGCGGAAAGATAACCGTAAACTTACTGCCCTGTCCTTCTTTGCTCTCCAAAACAACTTCTGCATTATGATACATTGCCGCATGTTTCACTATAGACAGACCAAGACCTGTTCCTCCGGTTTCCTTTGACCTGCTTTTGTCTACTCTGTAAAAACGTTCAAAAATTCTTGACTGCTGTTCTTCTTTTATACCGATTCCTGTATCTTCGATAACAATAATATTTTTTTCAGCTTCCTTAGACAGCGTCATGTCAACTCTTCCTCCGTCTTTATTGTACTTTATACCATTTTCACAAAGATTATATACAATTTCATAAAGCAGACTTCTTACACCGCGGAGTTTTATGTCGTCCCCGCTTACATTTATTGTCACATTCTTTTCTTTCGCCGCATTTTCCAGAACTTCTTTTGTCTCTTCAGCAATATCTTTTAAGTCGACAAGTTCCATTTCCATGTCCCTATTTTCATCAAGCCATGAAAGACGTATAATATCTTCTACAAGTTTTACAAGTCTCTCTGCCTCCTTACGGATATGTCCGACAAATCTTGGCATATCTTCCTCTTTTACAAGATTATTTTCCATAAGTTCTGCACTGCCGATAATCGACTGAAGCGGTGTTTTTAACTCATGTGATACATTTGCCGAAAATTCTCTCCTTGTCCTTTCTGCATTACTTTTCTCTGTTTCATCTACAGCAAGTAATACTGCACCAAGTGTCTTTCCGGCTGATTCTATCTTACTTATTCCAAGGCGGTACTCAAGTCCGTATCTTTTAAGTACCATCTCTGATTTTCCTTTTTCCATTGCCTCTTTTATCTTTTTTCCGACAGAGAGATTTCGTTCTATCATAAGAAAATCTTTTCCGACACACTCATCGGTTGCGCCAAAAATCTTTTGTGCTGCTGGGTTTATACTGATTACATTATTTTTTGCATCGAGAAGTATAAGTCCCTCATCCATATTTTCAATAGTAGCCTGAAATTCATCTTTCTTTTTCTGAAGTTCTTCAAGCTGTTCATCTATTTGTCTGTGCTGATGCTCTATATGTCTTAAAAGCGGTGAAATTTCCCCATATGCATCATTTTTCAAAGGTTCATCAAGATCAAGATTATTCAAAGGTTCTACTACTTTCTTTGATACCCCCTTTGCAAGAATTGATGATAAGATTATTGCTAAAACTATTGTTATAACTATAGGTGAAATCATCGAAAATAAAAGCTTAAAAACCGTATCCTGGCTTACTGATATTCTTACAACACTTCCGTCACTTATTTTTTTAGCATAATAAAGTGTTTTCTGCATAAGTGTAACTGAATATCTCGAGCACTCGCCCCTGCCAAATTTCAACGCATCTTTAACCTCTTCCCTGTCTGCATGGTTTTCCATTTTCGATATATCTGATTTATTGTCAAACTTAACAGTTCCGTCTGCTTCTATCCATGTAATCCTATATTTCTTTTCTTCAAGATTTTTGAGATAGTCCTCCCCCTGATTTTGAACACCCGTGACAACAAAACCAAGCTGTGATTCGAGCTGTTGTTCTTCTATATTTGTAAAATGCCTGTACAAAATTCCAAGAATAAATGTACAGCAAAACAGCACCATAATTACCGCAATCAAAAGTACCGATTTAAATATTTTTTTAGTCATTGTATCCCTCCATTTTATATCCGACATTCCTAACAGTCGTGATATATCTGCCACCATCACCCAGTTTCTGCCTGAGCGTCTTTATGTGCATATCTACTGTCCTTGTCTCTCCGTAACTGTCAATGCCCCATACTTCTGATAAAAGCTGATTTCTTGTATATGCCATCCCGGGATGCATAAGGAATATTTTTAATATTTCATATTCTTTATAGGTGAGACTGACACTCTTTCCATCAACCAATACAGTATGTTCTTCAACATTCAGCTCTATTATACCATTGACATATTTGGTTTTGTTTTCTTTTTTGGGCATACATCTTCTAAGTACAGCCTTTATCCTTGAAACCATCTCCATCATTCCAAATGGTTTTACCAGATAATCATCTGCCCCAAGGTCAAGACTTTTAATCTTATCGTACTCAACACTTTTTGCCGTAGCCATAATAACCGGTATATCCTTAGTTCTTGAGGATGCTTTTATCTTAGTTAAAAGAGAAACACCATCCTCCCCCGGAAGCATTATATCAAGTATCACAAGTTCCGGAAGCTCGTCTGTCGTTGCAAGTTCCATCCAGAAACTGTCTCCATCACCAAATCCTTTTGCTATAAAACCTGTCTGCTCCAAAGTGTATACTTCTATGTCTCTTATGCTCACATCATCTTCTACACACCAAATCATATCATTCCTCATTTCCGTGCACTATGATATATACTCTTAATGATTTCCGGTTACTGAAAATACAACCCACTTAGCCACATTTACCGCATGATCTCCAATACGCTCAAAATATTTTGCAATCATCAGAAGATCAAGTGCATACTCACCGTCTTTCGGATTTTTAGCTATCAAATCTATAAGAAAAATTTTAACCTTGTGAAAATAATCATCCACAACGTCATCATAATCAATAATACTGTTTGCAAGGTCAAGATCACTTTTTACAAATGAATCAATCGACTCAGTAACCATTTTTATTGTTGCAGATGCCATCTGATCAAGATATTCACACTCTTCACTTGTTCTTCCATTTAAAAATCCAATAATCTCCGCAACATCTGATGCCTGATCACCTATTCGTTTTATATCAGTTATCATTTTAAGAGCTGTTGATACCTGTCTCAAATCTTTTGCAACAGGCTGCTGCTGAAGCAAAAGCTTCAGGCAAAGCGACTCAACATTCCTCTCAAGGTCATCAAGTGAATTGTCAAGCGGCTCGACCTCCCACCTTATATTAACATTACCTTCTTTCAACGCCTTAGCAGCAAGAGATATGCATTCTTCACACATTGCACCCATCTCAATAAGTTTTTTATTTAAATCCGCAAGCTGCTCATCAAATCTGCTTCTCATTTCCAAAATCCTCCTATTATTAAATTCAACTTTATTGCGAAACTCTCTTATCCTTCACCGGCTTGAATGAATATAATAAATAATGCAAGCTGTCACAGCATAACAAAAGTTTTGCAATCCAAATTAACCGAATCTTCCTGTAATATAATCCTCTGTTCTCTTATCCTCAGGTGATGCAAACATCTTTTCCGTATCACCGTACTCAATAAGATCACCAAGCAGGAAGAATGCTGTTCTGTCAGAAATACGAACTGCCTGCTGCATATTATGTGTAACTATAACAATCGTATATTTTTCTTTAAGCTCACTTGCAAGTTCCTCTATCTTTGATGTAGATATAGGGTCAAGAGCACTTGTAGGCTCATCCATAAGAAGTATCTTCGGTTCAACGGCAAGAGCTCTGGCTATACAAAGTCTTTGCTGCTGGCCGCCTGACATACCAAGTTTTAAGCCTGTCCTTTACTTCATCCCAGATTGCTGCACCTCTCAAAGAATTTTCAACAATCTCGTCAAGTCTTGCCTTATTTTTTATTCCGTGTGTTCTTGGTCCATAAGCAATATTGTCATATATGCTCATCGGAAAAGGATTAGGTTTCTGAAAGACCATCCCTATATCTTTTCTAAGTTTATTTACATCCGTATCAGGTGCAAAAATATCCATATCTCCATATTTGACTTCACCTGTTATTTTTACATCCTGAACAAGGTCATTCATTCTGTTCAGTGTCTTTAAAAATGTTGATTTTCCACATCCTGACGGACCTATAAGTGCAGTAATACTCTTTTGTGGAATATCAATATTTATATTTTTCAATGCCTGTGTCTGTCCATACCACAAACACAAATCCTTAACTGTCATTATGTTATTCATCTGCTTCCTCCTGCTATTTCCTGCAAAATAATAAATACCGGCTGCCTTAATTTATCGTTCTACTTTTTTCTTAAAATATAAACCGGTAAACTTAGCGGCAAGGTTTACCAAAAAAGCAAGTATCATCAATATTGCCGCTATTGCAAAAGCAACTTCAAATTCTCCCTGTTCTTTAGCGTATACATAAAGTGCTACCGTGAGTGTTGCTCCTGCTCGTCCGAGTCCGTCTATAAAACCGTTTATTGTATGAGCAAAACCTGCCGTAAACAATAATGCCGCTGATTCTCCGAGTATTCTTCCTACTGCAAGAATACATCCTGTCATAATACCATCTACACAACTCGGAAGCACAACTGTCCTTATAACTCTCCATTTGCCTGCACCAAGTCCAAAAGCACCTTCTCTGTAACTTTGCGGAACTGTCTTTAAACTTTCCTGCGTTGTTCTCATTATTGTTGGAAGATTCATAATAACAAGTGTCATTGCTCCTGCAAGAATTGAAGTCTGCATTTTAAGAAACTCACAGAAAAATAACATTCCTACAAGACCATATATTATTGACGGAATACCTGAAAGTGTCTCCGCTGCATATTCTATGACTGCAACCATCTTTTTATTTGTCGCATATTCCGTAAGGTAGATTGCTGCCCCTACTCCAAGCGGAAGAACGAATACAAGTGTTGCTATCACAATATAAAATGTGTTTAATATATCCGGCAGAATACCTATGCTCTGCGTCAGATAACTTGGTTTCGTTGAAAGAAGTTTCCATGTAATATTCGGAAGTCCTTTATACAATACAAAACCGATAACAAATATAACAAGGCTGCATGTTATAGCAACTGATAGCAACATTAAAATTTTCATTATCCAGATATAAGCTTTTCTCTTCATTTTCCAATCACTCCTTTTCCTTCTTCAAAAGACTGTTGAGCAATGCATTTATCAACATGATAAACAAAAACAGTACAAGGGCAATCGAAAACAATGCCTGCTTTTGTAATCCGGATGAATATGACATCTCGCTCGCAACCGCTGTTGTAAGAAATCGTACACTTTGAAAAAGCTTTGGCATATTTGCCACATTTCCTGAAACCATCATTACAGCCATTGCCTCTCCTATAGCACGTCCGACTCCGAGTACCACAGCTGCCGCTATACCACTTTTTGCCGCCGGAACCGATACTTTAAAATATGTCTCAATAGGTGTTGCGCCAAGCGCAAGTGATGCATCCTCGTATTCGGGCGGAACTGCTTCAAGTGCCGTAAGTGACACACTTATAATAGAAGGTAATATCATTATCGCCAATACTATAATTGCTGAGAAAAGACTGGCACCGTCTGCTATATTAAATGTATCTCTCACCCACGGAACAAGTACCAGCATACCGACAAGACCGTAAACAACTGACGGAATACCGGCAAGCAGACTTACCGCCATCTCTACCACTGCCTTTACTCTCCTGTTTGCAACCTTTGCAAGATATACTGCTGTAAGAAATCCTACCGGAACACCTATTATAATAGCTCCCGCCGTACCATATACACTTGTAAGAATAAATGGCAGTATTCCATATAAAGGTGTTGCTGCGGTTGATGCCCATTTCTTTCCAAATAAAAATTTTAATATCCCTATTTCCCTTATTGCCGGTATTCCTGCAATAACAAGATAAACAGTTATAAGTAAAACAAAACCAACTGTTATCAATCCAAGTATCAAAAATATTCCATGGATAATTGTTTCAAATTTGTTATGACTTTTTCTCATATAAAAGCTCCATTCCGCAGACGCTTTACAAACATAGCCAATTTGTGACGCCTGCGGCACAAATTGCCTGATTAAAACGGGCAAGCCTTACGACTCACCCTTAATGCAGCATATTTATAAATATTACTCTTATTATTTATTACTTTTCGTTAGCCGGTACTACACCTGCTGCTGTGATAGTATCTGCTGCGCCCATTGCATAATCAAAGTATGCCTGGGCTGCGTCGCTGAGTTTTGTATCTTCTTTTGTTACAAATACAAATGGTCTCTGAATTTTATAGCTTGCATCTTTTACAGTATCTTCTGATGGTGTTACTCCGTCTACTGCGAGAGCCTTTACACTGTCATCAACCGAAGCAAGTGACGCATAACCGATTGCATTTGGATTGTTTGCAACTGTTGTGATAACATCACCTGTTGATGTAAGTTCCTGTCCGTATTTACATTTATCTTCTGTTCCTGTAATAGATTCAAATCCATCACGAGTACCGCTTCCTGCTTCTCTACCTATAAGAACGATGTCTCCTTTATCTCCTCCGACATCACTCCAATTCTTAATTTTTCCTGTATAAATATCAGCAATCTGCTCAACCTTTAAATCTGTTACTTTGTTTTCAGGATTTACAATAATAGCAATTCCGTCATATGCAATGATTGTTTCTTTAAGTCCCTGATTTTTCTCATCATCTGTCAATGCACGGCTTGAAAGTCCTATATCACATCTTCCCTCTGTTACTGCTGTGATTCCTGAACCTGAACCTGTAGGATTGTATGTAAATTTTACATCCGGGTTTGCTTCCATAAATGCCTCACCCAAAGCACCAACTACTTTTTCCATTGATGTTGAACCGTCTGTTGCAACAGAACCACTGAGATTTCCGCTTGATGATGCGTCTGCACTGCTTGATGAATCTGAAGAAGCTTTGTCACTGTTTCCTGATGAACTTCCGCATCCTGTAAGTGATGTAAGTGTTAATGCTGATACCATTGCAGCTACCAATAATCTGTTTTTTGTTCTCATAATTTTTTGTCTCCTTTTGTTTTAAGTTTATTTGTTTTTTGTTTTCCTTTTTACAAATATTATGATATAGCCGCAAAGTAAAATTCAAAAGGCAGGTTTTGTAAAAGATATGTAAAGAATTTTGAGAAAGCAAATGGGCTTTTTGGAGAATTGTAATTTCTATAGGTTTATATTTTAAAGCAGAAAGAGGATATAATAATCATGCAATTATTACATCCTCTTTTTTATCCGTTCTTATTTATTATCTCTGATGAAGATACCTTTCTACTGACTGTACGGCAGTTGCTCCGTCTGCCACTGCTGTCACTATCTGTCTGAGTGGTTTTGTTCTTATATCTCCTGCCGCATATATACCCTCACTGCTCGTCTTGCAGTCCTCGCCGGCTTTTACATATCCCTTTTCATCCAAATCCACAAAATCTTTAAATATATCTGTTTGAGGATTCATTCCTACAGCTATAAACACTGCCGATACTCCAAGTTCTTTTTCCTCACCTGTTTTGTTCTGAACAAGTTGTACTGATGTTACTTTTTTGTCACCTTTTATTTCTTTTATTTCATAAAATGGAAGTATCTCTATATTTGCTGTTTCCTTTACTTTCTGCTGGATATTTACTGCTGCCCTGAACTCATCTCTCCTGTGAATTATATAAACTTTTTCACATAATGATGAAAGATGGAGTGCATCTTCAAAAGCAACATCCCCACCGCCTGCTACAGCAGTTACTTTATTCCTGAAAAATGCTCCGTCACATGTTGCACAATATGAAACTCCCATTCCCATAAATTCTTCTTCACCTGCTACACCAAGTTTTCTGTGTGACGCTCCTGTTGCAGCTATAATTGTCTTTGTCTCAATAGCTTCACCCTTGTCAAGCATAACTTTATATGCTTTTTTTCCTTCTGAATCTGTAATTTCTTCTATTTTTAATGCCTCATCATCTATAAACTCTGCTTCAAGCTTATCCGCATGTTCTCTAAATCTGTTCCCCAATGAAAATCCATCAATCTCAGGCAGTCCAAGGTAATTGTCAATCCTCTCTGTTGTAATTATCTGACCTCCACTGTATCCTGCCTTTTCGATTACTACCACATCAAGTTTTGCTCTTTTTGCATATATTGCTGCTGAAAGACCTGCCGGTCCGCTTCCTATGATAACTAAATCTCGCATATTTCCTCCAATTAAATAAAATTATTTTAAAGTAACCATTTCAGGTTTAGTTCTGTAAAACATTGCTCTTGAAACCTTATTCTTTTCTAGATACCCGTTTGTTTCCAAATTTCCAATTACTTTTTTTCTTAAATATGTTGAATCACTAATTCCAAGATACTCTGCTATATCTGAAACTTTGTGTGATTTATAATAACAATATGACAACACTTTCTCATCAAACTCTGTGCCATTCGGGACAGGAACAAACACTAATGCCGGTATGTTACTATTTTCCAAGCCGGCATCATAAGTCAAATCCGGGAGTACAAGTGTAAAATGGTCTGATGAAGAATATACATATGGTTTATGCTTTTCATCTGCGTCTGTATATTCTTCTATTATTTTATCAAATCCCGTTCCTACTGCCTCCATAACATTACATGCTACAAGCACACCTGTTATAAGCTCATTTCTTCTTTTTGAATTTATTCCTGATAAATCATATGTTTTTCCGATTTTTTCTCCCCTATAAAATCCTCCGGGTGATGAAATTTCAAGCCTGTCCTTAAACATATCTATCTGAATTTGTGTTCCATCAAGAAAATAGTCACGATGTGCAACCGCATTTATAACTCCTTCAAATAGTGCTCTTTTTGGATATGCATCTATGTTTTTTCTTCCATCCTCAAGTTTAATCAATGAATGATTCATTCTTTGATTAATAAAATCTATAATGTATTCAATTGATGCTATTAAATTTCCGTTAAAACGGTTTATGGTCACAATTCTCTCGCTGCCTTTAGTAAAACCTGAAAATACAGAGCATAGTACTTCCGTCTTTTTTCCATCATAATCATCCAAAAATAATATTGCACCATTAAGAAGATAACCATTTTCATTATAAAAACCAAGTGACTGTAACGCTTTTTCTTTCAGTATCTTTCCGTCATTGTGCTCGGAATAAAACTTCCGTAAATCTGAAATTTTTGACGAATCATATTTTTCATTCGAAACAAGAATATCATACTGTGTATTTTTACTCTTCACACTCATTTCTATTATTTCTTCATATGTCGCACCATTTGTAAAACCGTCACGCCTCATAAAAATAGCCGGGATATTTCTATATTTTAAAATCACAGGTTTTACAGCAGATTCAGGAATTTTGACTTTTATAATAAATCTTTCACTACTTCTTATTTCATATCTAATAAAAGAAATATTCATCTGTGGTCTTGGCACCAAATGTTCATTTACCTGATTGTTAAAATAATTTCTCTCATTGTCAGCAGTTTTTCTGTCAAAGCCTATCAACTTATTAGTTTTGTCCTCAACTCCTATATAAAACTCACCACCCGATGCATTAGCAAAGCCCGCTATACTTTTAAGCCACCCTACAACATCTTCTCTATTTAAAACGCTTTTACATTCAAGTTTGTCACTTTCTATCTGTAATCCCTCAACAATTTCATCCAAATACAAACAATCACCTCACTCATACCTCTTTTATTACTCCACTTCAATGTAATTTCAATTTTACTTCAATGTCACTTCAATGTCAACTTCAATATTACTTCAATGTCAACTTCAATATCACTTCAAACAAACTTCCATTTAATTTGAACTAAATGAAGTATTCCACATATCAGCTTTCTCTATACCAATAATCAAAAAGAGGCTGCATATTATACAGTCTCTTTCGCTCAGTCTACTCTGTAATCTTAATTTCTTCTATCGTCACATTCTTTTCTTCATCTATGATAAATGCTTTGAGAACAGGATTTTCTCTGTCCATCAAAGATAAGATAAGATAATTGACTTTTGAATCATATGCAAGTCTTTTGTCTTCCTCAGATGGTCTTGATGGTGATTCCGGATGTGAATGGAAATTTCCAAGCAATTCAAGTCCGTTCTGACGCATATCTTTTACAGCCTGAAGCTGCTCTTTTGGATCCATTGAAAAATGTTCATTACTATGGTCGATATTTGTAAGAAGATACACCTTCTTGATATATTTGTCATTGCCTTCCTTTGTTCCTCCGATAAGACCACAAGCCTCATCAGGAAGTCCGGCTTCACAATGTTTTAAAATCTTGTCATAATCATTTTTTGTTAAAAAAAGCATATTCCCCTGCCTTTCTATTTACCGTCACATTCTGCCTGCTCATAATCAATAAGCTCTGTGATTGTAGGATGGTCACCGCAGATTGCACATTTACCGTCAGCTTTTGGAAGCTTAACTGTTCTAAACTGCATTGTAAGTGCATCGTATGTAAGAAGCTTTCCTACGAGAAGGTCACCTACGCCGATGATGTATTTGATTGCCTCCATTGCCTGAAGACTTCCGATAACACCACCCATAGCACCGATAACACCAGCCTGCTTACATGTTGGAACAGCATCCTTTGGAGGTGGATTTTTGAATACACAACGGTAGCATGGTCCTTCTCCCGGAACATAGGTCATGAGCTGACCTTTAAATCTGATAATTCCTGCATGTGAGAACGGTTTCTTTGCCATTACACAAGCATCATTTATAAGGAATTTTGCCGGGAAATTATCTGTTCCGTCAATGATAAAGTCATAATCTTTTATAAGATCCATGATGTTTTCTGATGTTACAAATGTACGATATGTGTTTACTGTAACATCCGGGTTCATAGCATTGATTGTCTCTTTTGCAGACTTAACTTTCGCTTTGCCTACATCAGCAGTTCCATGAATGATCTGACGCTGAAGGTTTGAAAGATCAACCTCATCAGCATCTGCAATACCGATAGTACCAACACCTGCTGCTGCAAGATACATTGCGGCAGGAGCTCCAAGTCCGCCGGCACCAATGATAAGCACCTTGCTGTTTAATAATTTTTTCTGTCCTTTAACGCCCACTTCCTGCAATATAATATGTCTTGAGTAGCTTTCCATCTGTTCATTGGTAAATGCCATTAGAAGCTTCCTCCTCCCATGAAATAAAGAAATTCGATAGAATCTCCTTCTTTAACCGTTGTTGTATCGAATGTGTCTTTATCAACAAAATCATCGTTTAATGAAACTGTTACATAAAGTGGATTTTCTACCTTCTCAGTTTCAATAATCTGTGCAATAGTTGTTCCTTCTGCATATTCTTTCTTCTCGCCTGCTATTGTAATAGTCATTTTAAATATCCTCCTGCTTTTAATTTTTATTTTATATGTTTTTTACACTAATAAAGCACTAAGTTTTTCTTCTATCTCGGCTTTCTTTACAAGACCTCTTGTTCTGTCTTTTTCTTCTCCGCCTTTAAAAAATACAAGAGTTGGCGAAGCCATGACTTCATATTTTTCCATAAGTTCTTCATCAAAATTGATGTTTACTTTTACAACTTTTGCTTTATCCTCGTAGTCATCCTCAATATCACCAAGAATAGGTGAAAGCTGTTTACACGGAATACATGAATCTGAGTAAAAATCTACAATTACCGGAAGTTCTGATTGTAATACTTCCTTATCAAAATCATCTTTAGAAACTCTCTTTGCCATTACTCGCCCTCCTGTTTTTAATTGATATGCTGTTTTCAAATGACATACCACTTTTTATTTTTATTCTTCAACCTTTTTAACAATAAGGTCATATGTTCCATTTTCATTGTCAATAAGTTTAAGAATCTGCTGTCCCTCTTCCTTAAAACTTCTTGGAACGTTCTGAACCGGCTCACCATCATTCATAGTAACGGCAAGCACCTGTCCTACTTCGATTTCTTCCATTGCCACTTTTGCCTTAACAAATGTCATAGGGCAGACAACATCAGTAATATCTACTCTCTCATCAATTTCAAAATCAGCCATTATATGCCTCCTTTATAACCTTTTCAAATTTATCTAATCCTACTCTGTCCAAAGTAAATTTAAATCTCTCACTTGGTTTCGCATTATCATCAAAGAACTGAATAGCCGCATCTGTAATTCTGAAAAGCTGTTCTTCTGATTCAACAACAGGAAGTAATTCCTTTCCCTTAACAATCTGATTTCCAAACAAGCCGCCAAATGATACAAGATATCCTGTCTTGACATCCCATGCGTCAGTAGGACAGGCTTTGGCACAACGGCCGCAGTAGTTACATTTTGACTCTTCAACTTTAACTATGCCATCAGCTATAGTGATAGCACCCTCTCTACAGGCTTTCTCACATACTCCACAATTTATGCATGCATCCTGTTTCCAGTCAACGATTGCAGCTCCCTTAATTCCTACATCATTTTCCTCTGCCTTAAGACAGTTGTTCTGACAACCTGTTACACCAAATTTAAATTTATGTGGAAGCTCTCTTGCATAATATCTGCTGTCAAGTTTCTTTGCTATATCATAAGAATCAATGTTGCCACCCGGACAAATCTGATTTCCCTGACAGGCTGTAATAGTACGAACTCTTGGTCCACATACACCCGGCTTACATCCACCCTTTGCAAGTTCTTCTTTAACTTCATCTACATTTTCAAGTTTGATAAATGGAATTTCAACACTCTGTCTTGATGTAAGATGTACATGTCCGTCTCCGTATTTCTCAGCTACTTCAGCAATCTTTATAAGATTTTCTGCTGTAAGATTTCCACCTACAACCTGTAATCTGAGTGAAAAATTATTCTTCTGTTTCTGACGCATAAATCCGCCTTTTTTTAATGCTGCATAATCAACTGCCATATTTTCCTCCTTGTTTGCGAAACATTTATATAAGAAGTTTCACATTTGATGGTATTTTAGTTTTCTTTTAGTACTCTGTCGAAATCTTCAATAAGATCTTCAATATCTTCTATTCCGACACTTATACGAATCATATCATCAAAAACATTAGCATCCTTCTTTTCCTGCTCAGTGCTGTGAACATTAAGCGTTGATGAAGGGTGAACTATAAGCGTCTTTGTATCACCTATATTTGACACGATTTTTGGAATTTTAAGACCATCCATTATCGAGAATGCTCTTTCCTTGCTTCCTACTCTTACTGTTATGATAGCTCCAAATCCATTGTGAAGAACTCTGAGTGCTGTCTCATGCCAATTGCTGCTCTCAAGTCCCGGATAATTGACCGTAAGGTCGTTATATTCTTCAAGATGTTTAGCAAGTTTAAGTGCATTACTACAGGCTCTCTCCATTCTAAGACCGAGTGTTTCCATTCCGAGAAGATTGTAAAATGCTGTCTGCGGTGCAATACATGCTCCTATATTTCTAAATAATCCGTTGCGGAGTTTCGCTGTAAATGCAAGTTTTCCAAACACTTTAAATTCTTTTATTCCGGGATATTTTTCCAAATCCCACTTGAATTTTCCGCCATCCGTGATAACACCGCTTATCGCATCACTGTTTCCGTTTATATACTTTGATGTTGAATTGATAACAATATCAGCTCCAAGTTTTAACGGCTGTGTAAGATATGCTGACGCAACCGTATTGTCTATAATAAGTGGAATTCCTGCTTCATGTGCAATGGCTGCAAGTGCCTCAATGTCAGCGACATCAAGTTTCGGATTTCCGATTGTTTCAGCAAATACAAGCTTTGTCTTTTCGTTTATGGCAGATTTTACAAGCTCAAGATTATTTATATCTACAAATTTTGTAGTAATTCCATAAGATTCAAAATCATGGAAAAGGTCGATGGTTCCACCATACAAACCTGTACTGACAACAATCTCATCACCTGCCTGAGTAATATTTAATAAAGCACATGATACTGCTGCCATACCAGATGCACAGGCAATGGATGCCATACCACCCTCAAGAACGGTCATCCTGTCTTCAAATGCCGCTATCGTCGGATTTCCAATTCTCGTATATGAAAAACCCGGTGCTTTGTTTGCAAAAAGTTTTTCATGCTGTAAAGCTGATTCCTGATAAAATGCACTGGACTGGTAAATAGGTGTAAGCGTAGCTCCTGTAGCCTTATCTCCCGGTGCAGCACTATGTAATAATGCTGTATTAAATCTCATAATCTTTATCACCTTTCCTACTAAACATATAATTCCTATCTCTTTAATATGAATTACTATGTTTAGTAATATACGCTACTTTAATGCTCTTGTCAAGATAAAAATTCGCAATTACCTGATAATTATATTAAATTTTGGGGTATGGGGCAAGTTTATGAAGAATTTTTGTGTTTCAAATTAACGAAAAAACAGGGATTGTTTTGTAACCTTTGATTTACAAAACAATCCCTGTTTCTGTACTATTTGCAAAATGTTCTAAATTAAAAAATTATATATACACTACTTTTCTGCCGCTTTATCAAATTCAGCTAACACTTCTTCTGAAGGCTTCTGAGTAAGAAAACTTACTACTACTATTACAACTAATGATACAAGGAATGCCGGTAATAATTCGTATATGTCAAATGCCCCTCCCAGCGGACGCACAAGGTATTTCCATACAAATACCATTACTCCTCCTGCTACCATCCCTGATATCGCACCTGCAAGTGTACTTCTTTTCCAGAATAATGCACAAAGCATTACTGCTCCAAAAGCAGCTCCGAATCCTGCCCATGCAAATGATACTATACCAAACACGCTTGAATTCGGATCTCTTGCCATAAATACCGCAACAACCGCAATAGCTACTATTGTAAGTCTAGCTGTTAAAAGGCTTTTCTTTTCATCCATTTCTACATGGAAGAAATCGTGAAGTATATTCTGTGATACACCTGATGCCGCTGTCAGAAGCTGGCTGTCTGATGTCGACATTGTCGCTGCAAGTATTCCTGCAAGTATAACACCCGCTATAAGCGCCGCAATTACACCATGTCTGCTTATAAGGCCGGTGATTCTTACGATAACTGTCTCACTGTCTGCAAGATTTTCAAGTGAACCTGCCTTTGTCATAGCAAGTCCAACAACTCCGATAAATATACCGACTGTCATGGCGATAACAACCCATACACTAGCAATTCTTCTTGAAAGTGTAAGTTTTTTCTCATCCTCAATAGCCATAAATCTTACAAGAATGTGAGGCATACCGAAATATCCGATTCCCCATGCAAGTGTTGATACTATTGAAATAAAACTAAAACTGTTTGACGCATTGTTTGCAGCATCAAATGTATTATTTAATGAAAGATAACCCGGAAGTGCTCTCGCATTATCCATAACTGCCGCAAATCCACCTGCGGAATTGATACCGTATGTAACAACTGTTACAAGTGCAATTGACATTACAATACTCTGTATAAGGTCTGTAGTACAAACTGCACCAAAACCACCCATAATTGTATATCCTATGATAACAAGTGCAGATACAATCATAGCTGCCATATAATCTACACCAAATAATGTGTGGAAAAGTTTTCCGCATGCTGCAAAGCCTGAAGCTGTATACGGTACAAAGAATATTATAATAACAATTGCCGCAATGGCATTGATAATATTCTTCTTGTCATGATACCTCTTTGAAAAGAAATCAGGAACCGTAATAGCTCCGATATTACTTGAATATCTGCGAAGTCTTCTTGATACAAAGAACCAGTTAAGCCAAGTTCCTATTCCAAGACCTATGGCAGTCCATGCGGCACTGCATATTCCCGAAAGGTAAGCAACTCCCGGAAGTCCCATAAGAAGCCAGCTCGACATATCGCTCGCCTCTGCACTCATCGCTGTCACAAAAGGTCCCATTTTTCTTCCTCCGAGATAAAAATCCTCGGCATTACTGTTATTTTTGCTGAAAGCAAATCCTACATACAACATTGCTCCCAGATAAACAACAATTGCTATGATAATACATACATTTGCACTCATAGATAATTCTCCTCATTCGTTTTTTTAGCGGTCAATGTCTTATCTGACCACTCAATGAGATATATTATCACAAATTGTTATGTTTGTCATTACATTTTGTAATAGCATCGCTTTATTCCGTAACAACTCAGCTTTTATTCCCCCGGACTGCTTGAAATTACTTTTCCAGTATTCCAAAGCATAACCGTTTTTTTTGCTGCTTCCAATCTTTCATCTTCTGAATGAAAATCAATTGTTACTGAATGACATCCACATTCCATGCACATAACATAATAACCACATCCGCATTCTTCCTCTAACAATGCTCCTCCGTCACATAATGGACAGTCATTGATATCCAACATTTCCTCAATATTCATGTTTTACCTCTTTTCTTTTATCTCTTTTCTTTTACCTCTTTTCTTTTACTATCTTACAGCTTTTTTCCATATAAAACAAATTATTTCTGTCCAATTGCAGACTTAATTTGTTTCATAAGCTTGTCATAATTTGACTGATCATCAATTCCACCCATAAACGGCTTTCCAACGATATTTCCATCTTTATCTACAAGAACTGTTGTAGGAAATGCCATGATGTTGCCTGCATATTTTCCAACAGTTGAATCAGAGTCGAAAGTCAGATTCTTATAAGAAGCACCTTGAGCTTTTAAAATTTCTTTTGCTTCTTTGATACCATCCTCATTGTTATCCAGAGTATCAGTATTTATGCCAACAACTTCGCCACCCATTTTTTTCAATGTCTCATTTAATTCATTCAGCTTAGATAACTCTCCAACACAAGGTTTACAGCCGCTAAACCAAAAGTTTACAACTGTAACTTTATTTTTAGAGAAAAAACTGCTGTCTACATCGTTTCCATCCAAATCTTTCCCTTTAAAATCGTGGAACACACCTGTTGATTCCCCTGATTCAGAAGATGCACTGTTGGAAGATTTGGCAGCAGCGATTTTTTTCTCAACCTTTGCAATCTCCTCTTCAATACCACGAATTTTCTCAATATCTTTGCTCAAAGTTTTGTATTCTTCTTCGGAAAATGAATCTTTGTTTGCTTCTACCGTACTTGCAAGGAAGTCTGCATAGTTTTCGCTCTGGGCATCCCCTGCAGTATTTTTACTCATAAAACTAAATGCTTTGTCCCATACATCTTTGTGATCGGCAAAAAACTGATTCTCCTGCTGGTAAAGATTATCCCGTTTTTTGTTGAGTTCATCTGAACTGCTGACGTCCGCTGTCGAAGCGGCTTTCTGTTTCTTGTTTTCAGTAACAGCAGAATCAGATGATTTTCCACAACCTGTGAATACGAAAAATATTGAAATGACAAGAACTGCTGCAATTACCTTTTTTAACCTGATTAAATTCATTCTAATTGATTTGTTTTTCATGATTTTAAATCTCCCTTTAAATTTTATTAGTTTTATCTTATTTATCGTCATCCTGTTTTTTATTTGAAAATCCATACTGGTAGCAGATTGCACCGGTTTTGCATGCTTTCATACATTCCCCACACCGGATACATTCCGGGTGATTTGGTGTATCTGTTACATTGACATCCATTTTACAGACATGACTACATTTCTGACAGCCAACACATTTCTTGTGATCTACATGGATCTTAAGAAATGAAACTCTGTTAAACAGTGAATATATGGCACCAAGTGGACAAATCCATTTACAGAATGGACGATAAAACAAAATACTTAAGATGATAACAAGCACAAGGACTGTAAACTTAAAAGTAAATAAATGTCCAAGTGCAGCACGTATTCCCGAATTGGCAAGTGACAACGGAATTGCGCCTTCAAGTACTCCCTGTGGGCAAATATACTTGCAGAAGAACGGATCTCCCATACCAAGTGAATTGGTTACAAATGCCGGAAGCAGTATAACAAATATAGCCAAAATTATGTATTTCAGATACCGCAAAGGTTTCAGCTTTGCTGTTGATAACTTCTTTCCCGGAAGTTTATGCAGCAGATCCTGAAACCATCCAAACGGACAGAGAAAACCACAGATAAATCTTCCTAACATAACTCCTATAAGAATAAAAAATCCGGTAATGTAATAGGTGAATTTGAATTTTGATGAACCTACTACAGCCTGGAAAGCACCAATCGGACATGCACCTGTGGCAGCAGGACATGAGTAACAATTCAGTCCGGGTACACACATTGTCTTTACATTTCCCTGATAAATCTTCCCTTTAAAAAGATTTGGGATATGAATATTGGTCAGCAGCGTTGCAGCTGCCTGAATCAGTCCTCTAAAACGGACTATATAATTTTTTTTAAATTTCTTTTTCTTATCCAATTCCAACACACTCCATACATAACTTTATTGCCTTACTTAATACAACTGCCGCTTCTCCACGAAAAATTCCAACGATGAAAAATATCAGACCTGTCGCAAGTAATAAAAACTGTGATGCTCTTTCACATTTCATAAAATACTCCTTTCAATACTATTTCAATGTTACCGTTTAAATTCAGTTCATTGACCTTTCGATGTATACATTATACAATAGAGAATGTAAAATTCCTGTTAAGAATACGGAGGAAAATAAATTGAAATTATTAGTTGTTGAAGATGAAAAGAAATTATGTGAGATGATTGCAAAAAGTCTGCACCGGGCAGGCTATGAAGTAGATACATGTAACGACGGTGAAAAAGCATTAGATATGATTTATGCTGAAATGTATGATTTAATCGTACTTGATCTTAACCTTCCGGGAATGGATGGAATGGAGATTCTCCGGGAACTTCGCAAAGAAAATGAAGAAACAAAGGTATTGATTTTGTCCGCAAGAAGCCAGATTGCAGATAAAGTTGAGGGATTAGATTCCGGTGCAAATGATTATATGGAAAAACCATTTCATCTGCAGGAACTGGAAGCCCGCGTAAGAAGTTTGACAAGAAGAACGTTTGTACAGAAAAATATCTGTCTGGAATGTGGCAGCCTTCGATTTGATACCAGAGAAAGAGTTGCATATGCAAACAGCAAACCTATAACTTTGACCAGAAAAGAAAACGGAATACTGGAGTATCTTCTTCTGAATCAGGGAAGACCAGTCAGTCAGGAAGAGCTGATTGAGCATGTTTGGGATTCTTCTGTAGATAGTTTTAGCGGTTCAATCAGAGTGCATATGTCCTCTCTTAGAAAGAAACTGAAAACAGGACTTGATTATGATCCGATTGTCAATAAAATCGGTGAAGGCTATAAAATAGGATAAGGAGAAAACACATGAGAAAAATATCTCTCCAATGGAGACTGACGATACTTACTACCGTACTGATTACCATATTGTGCGGATGCCTTACATTTTTCTTGTATAAGAACGGAGTCTATTACTTTGATACGCTTCAGGAGTCTGTAACTGATCATGGCACAAAACCGGAAGCGGTATACATCGATATTCCGGATAATGAATGGGATGACTTTGTAGCGCAGTTTTCCACAAAAGTTTATAATTCAAAATCAGACTACAGAACCAAAAGCCTTCTGATTACTGTCGTTGTGGCACTGTTTGGTGGAGCAGTTACTTATTTTATCAGCGGACGGGCATTGAAGCCACTCCGAGAATTTTCAGAAACCGTAGAGAAGGTTCAGATACAAAATCTGACAGACTATACAATTGAAGAAACTAAAATTGCAGAACTGGACAGACTTCGTACTTCTTATAATAAGATGCTTTTGCGGCTTTCGGAATCTTTCGAGATACAACGCCAGTTTACCGGCAATGCAGCACATGAACTGCGGACTCCTTTGGCATTAATCCAGGCTCAACTTGACCTCTATCATTCGACAGAAAATGATGCAGGCTCAGACGCAGCTCAAGAGACAATACAAATGATAACGGAGCAAAACGAGCGTCTCAGCAAATTGGTCAAAACACTTCTGGATATGAGCGAGTTACAGACAATAATGCGCAATGACAAGATTGAACTTTTCGGACTAATTGAGGAAGTACTGACAGATTTGGAACCGTTAGCACTTGAAAAAGGTATTGCACTAATACAGGAGCCACAGGATACAACTTATGATAAAGAATATATCATAAGTAATGAGCTGATGCTTACAGGCAGCGATATTTTAATTTACCGTATGCTTTATAATCTTGTTGAAAATGCGATTAAATATAATCATGTAAACGGAAAAGTTATAGTGTCGGCAAAACAAACAGGAAACGATATTGTTATTACAATTGCAGATACGGGAAGCGGGATTGATGAAGCATTCCGTGAGAAAATTTTTGAACCATTCTTCCGGGTTGACAAATCAAGAAGCCGTGAAATTGGTGGCGTAGGTCTTGGTCTCGCAATGGTACGCGAGATTGTGCGGGCACATGACGGAAAGATTGACGTTCATCAAAATGCGTATGGTGGAACAACATTTGAAGTAAAACTCGGCTTTTCAGCATCCTTGGAACTGTCAACTCCATCCTCTGAATAAAATACAAGCCAATCATTTCTAAACTGCCAATAGTGGGCGGACAATATTTTACATATGATGATTTCATTGTTTTAAAGTAAAATGTCACAAAAATCTGACATAAATTTTGTTATTGGTTACACGTTTAACCTTTGTAAAACCCAAATTTCTGTTGTAACATATAATTAGAATATCAGAAAAAGAGGATATTTTCTGATGATAAAAACAACATCAGATATAAGTGAGATCCCGGTGTTTTCTTGAGATGGCAGATACCTAAGAAAAAAAGGGAAGAATGCTCTTTTATGAGGAAAATTTTCAGGAGCTGTTAAAGAACAGCGTTACCGCTGTTTTTGCAGTGTCAGATTTTTATGCATTGGAATTTATGCGTTTTTTACAGAGAAAGAGCATACAAATTCCAAATAATATTCAGATAATCGGCTTTGATTACAACATGGCAAGCAGAGAAAGTAATCCTGCACTTACAACGATTCATCAGGAGGCATCTCTCAGAGCAAAAATTGCAATTGAATGCCTGGAGGCAATACTAAAATCATCATGGCGATTGATATTGTTGGTACATGGTGCATCGGAATCCCATTGTGTCTGCTTGCAGCATATATATTTAAATGGGATATTGTGGGGGTGTATACGCTGCTTACCACGGAAGAAATATTCAGATTGGTTGTATCGTTAATTATCTTAGGCGTAAGTGGATGATCAGTTTATCGTAGAGAGAGGTATTGGATATGGATTATATAAAAGAAAAATTATATCAGCAGTTAGCAGATTGGAATTAATGTAAACCGAAATTTGCAGAAGAAAGAAAAATCAGCACTCATTCACAAAAAATGTGAAGCGGGTGCTGATTTTTATATCAATAGCAATTTTTTTTGATTTACAGAAGCTGGACTCCATTTTCCTCGCACTGTGCGATCATATCTTCTGGCCACAGAGA
>ENA-OROU01001339-OROU01001339.1-human-gut-metagenome-genome-assembly--contig:-NODE-1339-length-21304-cov-2.591040_pt1 | contig 21304 bp, 28 predicted proteins | sample MGYA00242131_ERZ509054 | MGnify/ENA primary metagenome ERZ509054 (study PRJEB26280, sample SAMEA2338749) | human gut metagenome | biome: human gut; feature: human-associated habitat; material: faeces... | reverse complement strand
TTGGCGATAAGCTGAGTCGCGACAGCCACCATAAAGCCGATGACGCAGCCAAGGACCACCTTGGGGCTGACGCCGCCCACCCAGGTCTTTTCCGTACGGGGGGCCATGCCCAGCAGGGGCTCAATCTTCCCATAGAGCTTGGGTACCAGGAACAGCGTGGGCAGCAGGCAGAACAGGATGCCGGAGAACAGCAGGTCGTTGAGGAAGGCAAAGCCCTCGGTGGCGAAGACGCTTTCCGGCAGGCCGGCCACAGCCTCAAAATCCTCCACGGCAAACTGCACCTTGCAGATGTCCACCACAGCGCCCATGGCCAGCTGCAGCGCCGTGCCGGTGATGGCGGCGATGCCCACCATCTTGTAGTTCTTGGGGTCCTTCACCATGCGGCCGGCCACATACACGCCAATGGTCACGGTGAGGAACTTCTCCAGCTCCCCCAAGCCGCCAAACTGCCCCAGCATAATTTCGCTGAACACCAGCTCGCCGGTGGCTGCGCCCAGGCCGGCGGAAAGGGGGTCAAAGAGCATGGCCAGTGTCAGGGGGATAAACAGGAAGTACTCCACCGAAAACTCCACAAGGCCCACCTGGAAGCTGGGAATCAGCTCGGTGAACAACGTGGCCAGGCCATACAGGGCCATGGTCAGCACAAACACCATCAGTTTTTGGGATTGGGTCGCGGTCTGCTTTTTTGCAAGTTCCATGTCACTCTTCCTCTCTCATACAGTTCCGTTTTCTTACAGCTCTATTGTAATCCCTATCTGTGTAAAGCCGCGACCGCGTTTCTGTAAAATTAAAATTAAAATTTCTCTTATCTAAAAACATAAAGAAAAGTTTCATTTATGCCGTATGGATGTTTACGGGCTTCCAGGAAAATAGCGGCACAGCATAACGGAACGATGTCCTGTGCTACTACAACTGACAGCGGGAAGGACTAGTTTGGAATTATCCACTCCTGTGTACAGGGGATGCCATAAAAACCTGTATCATTTCCTCAAAAAGAAAGAAATGTACAAGGGGTGCATACAAGCGATAATCTCATAGTGTAATCATATAAATTGAGTATATTCTATATAGAATTATAGATATATCGTACAACAGAACTGGACGTTAGACGCAGGGAATGCATGAATTTGTAGAATGCATAAAAAGTTTATAAATTTTCATTGATTTTAGCTTGGTAATCGGGTAATATATACATATAACCAAGGCGATAACGGTGGCCACCGATAGTCGTATGTTCGCTCCGTGACACGATTGCCTCACTTTGTCTAGACGGTAAAGTGATGGCCCGTCAATTTAGGAGGAATGAACAATGACGAAACGTATCTTTTCTGTGATGATTGCCCTTGTTATGGTTGTTGCTCTGGCCGTACCTGCGTTTGCAGCAACACCTAAAACATCCTCACCTGTTGATGAACCCATTGTGGAGCGGTATGTCCCCATGCCTTGCTGTGGCGCACCAGAGGGATGGGAAACCGTCCGGCGGGATGTCATAAATTGGAGTGCTGGAAGAACAACTTATTGCCGATTTGGCTACTCGAGTTGTGCTGGGGACTACCTGGCAGTTAAGTATCTTGACACCAGATGTGCTGCTTGCCATAATGTGGAATCCTCAGAAATTTTGTATAATGGCTTTTATTGCCCGGTAGCTGGGAACTATAAGTACTATTAAACTACAGGAAATGTAAGGTAGTTCTGGTATCCCCTTGTCTTTCAACGAGAAAAGGCAAGGGGATATTTCTAAATTGTGAGGAGGGAAAAGAGATGAAAGGTGTCCTGCGGAGAGGGGTTTCCGCCTTGTGTGCTTTGTTTCTGGTGTTGGGCACGGCAGCCTGCCAGCAAAAGGAGCCCAAGATGAAAGACGGCAAGATGTTGCCCAACTACCTGCTGCTGGACGCATTCGGCCTGCTGAACACCTACTGGGCGCTGTTGCTGCCCTTGGCCTTCGCGCCCCTGGGCACCTTTTTGCTGACGCAGATTTTCCGCTCTGTCCCGGCGGATATCCTCCAAGCCGCCCGGCTGGATGGGGCGGGCACCCTGCAAGTGATGGTCAAGGTGCTCTTGCCCTGCGGAAAGAGCGGTGTGTCCACCCTCATTATTTTGACACTGATCGAAAGCTGGAACATGGTGGAGCAGCCTTTGATTTACTTGAAAGACGTGGGAAGCTATCCCTTGTCCGTGTTCCTGGCCAGCCGCTACACGGAGAACCTGCCCCTGCAATTTGTTTGCTGCGTGCTGTCCTTGCTGCCGCTGGCGCTGTGCTTTTTCTATTGCGGCGGCGATGTGTTGGACAGTGGGATTCCCAAGGAGGAGAAGGCATGAAACCAGTCATTCTGAAAGTGAGCTTTGCGCTACTGCTGGTATTGGCGTTATGCACGGTTGCCTCCTACCACATTGAGCGAATCATGATGGCAAAAGTAACGGTATCCCTGCCTCAGGACGGCATTGTCCGAGGTGTCCCTTGCGAGGCCACGGTGCTCCCCCTCTCAAGCCTCACCATGCAGGATGGCAACACGGGAGTGTACATCATCGACTATGTGGAGGGGGCGTTCGGGGAAGAGATGGTGGTCCGATTCGTGCCAGTTACTGTGCAGGAACAGGATCAGCAGAACTTTTCCTCTGGGGATCTGCTGGATTTCCGGGAGTATGTCGTGTCCTCCAACCGCCCCCTTAAGGACGGGGAGGAGGTGTCCGCCCCATGAAAAAATGGCTTCTGTGTGCGGTGTTCTTCCTAGTGGCAGCGGCCTTTACCTGTTTGGGAATGTTCCATCTGGAGAGGGCAGCTTCCTGCTTACCGGAAGGAATTATATATGCAGACCCAAATGGAGTGGTGCAGCAGCCGATGGAAGAAGATGCGTTGGATTCCCCTTGGATCGCCAGCTATGTGAAAGAGGGCGAATGGGTCACTTTCCTGCTGTTCTCCTCCCAGGTGACCACTGCCGAAGAAGCGGAGCAGCTTGTGACTTCACTTCTTGGGCTTGGCACTGGAGAACTAGTTCTTTCCACCAAAGATATTGCCACTATGCTCCGCCAGCTGAAAACTGTCTTTTGGCTGGTGTTGATTCCTTGTTTACTGGTCATTGCCTATTGCGTTACGGTGAAGACCTTTCCCCACCGGTGGAAGACCTTCACCGTAACCAAGAGAGTTGTCGCAGCCTTATTCCTGTGCGGTGTGTTTCCGGCATTGTTCGCGGGGTATGTTATCGCATGGCAGTCACTGCAAATACCAGATATCTTCCTGCCAACAGAGCATTTCTTTGACCTGTCGTTTTACATTTCTAAAATTAGCTGGGCTATGGAGGGGGGTGACTTGAGGCGATTAGAGTGGGGAGGCCTTCCGGTGAGAGCTTGGACGATAGCAGGATTGTGTTTGCTAGCGATGGCATTGGTGAGTACACTTGCAGCTGGAATCTTATTTGTTTCGGCTCTAGGCAACAAAAGGGATAAAGAAAATGCCTGAGTTTTTTCAAAGGCTGGAAGCGACTCCAGCCTTTTTGTTATCACTACAGAGGCGCCTGCTCCAAGCAAAATCTTGAGCGGCAAAGCCAGTTGCAGAAGCCCCAAGTTATAATTACGACGTTTCTGCAGTTGTTCACTTTTAAGGCAAATGAAGTTTCACAATATCCAGAAATAAGCCCTCCGTGTAACAGGTTGACAGGCAGGCGTCAGCAAGATATAATTTTACATATACCCCTAACGGTATGGGAGGTGACTCTATGAGGCAATGTATGGATGCGGATAATCTGCATCGCAGATTGAAAAAAATTATTGGCCAGGTTCAGGCCATTGATCGCATGATCGACCAGGATGTTCCCTGTGAGGACATTCTTGCCCAGATCAATGCCGCAAAATCTGCCCTTCACGGATGTGGAAAAGTAGTTCTGGAAGGTCATATTCAGCACTGTGTCCGGGACGGATTGGAGCATGGAGACGCGGAACAGACGATTGAAAAATTCACCAAGGCGGTGGAACGTTTTGCTAATATGGGATGACCACAGAAAAAGCAGCCATAGGTGCTGCTTTTTTGCTTGACATTTTATACCCATATGGGTATCATATACATATACCCCTAATGGTATAGAAGGAGAATCGTACTATGAAACCCATAATGGAAAAATTAGAACATCTTTTACAACTGGGCGGGATAAAGAAGGACATCCTCTTTCTTGTGCTTTCAGGCATAGCCATTGTGTGCAGCCTGCTGGGGCTTAGTCCTTTTCCCTTTGATATGGCATGGATCGCCATCATCTTGTGCGGTGTCCCTATCATCTTAGAAGCGATCATTGGACTGGTCACCGCTTTTGACATCAAGGCTGATGTACTGGTGTCTCTGGCGCTGATTGCCTCTGTCTTCATCGGAGAAGATTTCGCCGCAGGTGAAGTAGCCTTTATTATGCAGTTGGGAAGCCTTCTGGAAGAATTGACCGTAGCCCGTGCCCGTGCGGGAATCGAGAAACTGGTTCATCTTACGCCGCAGACCGCCAGGGTTCTGAGAGGTGGAACTGAACAGGTTATTCCGGCACAAGATGTTCATGTGGGCGACCGGCTCCGGGTTCTTCCCGGTGAAAGCATTCCAGTGGACGGTGTAATTGTCTCCGGCCAAACTTCCATCAACCAGGCGGTTATGACCGGGGAATCCCTCCCCGTAGACAAGGCGGTCGGGGATACGGTATCCAGCGGCACCGTCAATCAGTTCGGTGCCTTTGAGATGGAGGCCACAAAGGTAGGCGAAGACAGTTCCATCCAGCGGATGATCCGGCTGGTGCAGTCAGCGGATGCGGGCAAGGCAAAGATTGTGGGGATTGCGGACCGTTGGGCTACCTGGATCGTTGTAATTGCTCTGAGCGCGGCGGCACTTACATGGCTGTTTACCGGAGAAATTATCCGGGCCGTGACCATCCTTGTAGTGTTCTGCCCTTGTGCCCTGGTACTGGCAACCCCTACCGCTATCATGGCAGCCATCGGCAATGTGACAAAGCATGGCTTTTTGGTTCGGGAGGGGGATGCCTTAGAACGTCTCTCGAAAGTGAAAATCATTGCCTTTGACAAAACAGGAACGTTGACTCATGGCACGCCCAAAGTGGTAAAAGCCGTAAGTGTTTCCGGGAATTATACATCCGAGCAAATCTACCAGTTAACGGCTGCTGCTGAACAGTACTCCGAACATCCTTTGGGGAAAGCTATCGTGGATTGCTGGAAAAAGGAGTTTCAAAAAGAACTGCCTCCTGCCAATGATTTTCGCATGATTCCCGGTCGGGGCGTATGTGCCCGTGTGGAGGGGAAACAGATTCTTGCAGGCAATCCGGAGTTGATTCGAGAGCATGGGATCGCTATGACGCTGCCCCCGGAGGCCATAAACTATCTTGAACAGGGATGTACCGTCACCTACTTAGCAGTGGACGGTAGCCTTGCGGGTTGGATTGCCCTTTCTGACACCATCCGGAAGGAGAGCAGCGAGATGATCGACGCACTTTCCAGTCTGGATGTAGATCCTGTGCTGCTCACAGGTGACCATGAAAATGCCGCCAACGCCATCGCCTCTCAACTCCATATCCGGACAGTTCGGGCCAACTGTCTGCCGGAAGATAAACTGAAAGCTGTTGATGTCTACCAGTCCCAGGGACAATTGGTGTGTATGATCGGCGATGGGATCAATGATGCTCCTGCCCTGAAAAAAGCTGAGGTTGGCATTGCCATGGGCGGTGTAGGCAGTGATATTGCGGTGGATGCGGCGGACATCGCCCTTGTAAACGATGATGTAAAAGAACTGCCCCACCTAATCGCCCTTTCTAAACGGATGATGACTACTATTAAATGCAACATGACATTTTCCATGGTGCTGAATTTTATCGCCATTGCTCTGGCTATCAGTGGTGTTCTGAATCCAGTGGTAGGGGCTTTGGTTCACAATGCAGGTTCGGTTCTGGTCATCACTAACTCGGCTTTCTTGTTAAGGTGGAAGAAATAAAAACAACCTAAGCTAAAAAGAGATGCAACTATTATTCTTCTGGGTATAGTTGCATCTCTTTTGCTTTGTATTTTGGATGTGGCCAAAAACATATTTCGTAATTGTAGTATTAGTAGAGGGAAAAACGAGGGAAGGGTTGCGGGAGTTATACCGAAAGTTGGATTATCCCGAAACCTTATTTTTCAGCCTGATTTCATGCTGATTTCTCTCAAATAATTCGGGATAACTTTTCCACTCTTTTGGGCAGGTTTCAATACTTTTTCATCGGAAGCATCCCAACATTCGGGATAATCTTATATGGGAACAGATCAAGGACTACGCTGCCGCAGTAGACTGCCTGGCAGGAGAGGAGGTGAAAGCGGCTTATCTGCAAGGGGCAGCCGATTTCGCCCGAGTGATGGCAAGGACGGAATCAAGCATGACCGGTTAACGATGGGAAAAGTGTGACCGCAGGGATATGGTCGAGTGCTTGAAAAGCATATATTCGTCCAATGGTTCTCTTTATATCGCTCGAAATAATCTGTGCGGTTTCTTGACAATTTCGTGCGATTTGCGTATAATGAAGATAAAGAAGGACATACTATACACCATGAAGGAGGCGTGTATTATGATCGTAACTGCAACCGAGTTCAAGACCAACCTCGGTAAATATTTGGAAATGGCTATGAAGCAGGATATATTCATTACCAAGAACGGCAAGAGCATCGCCCGGCTCACCAGCCCTACCGTCAACAAGCTGGCCGTCCTGGACAGCCTTGTGGGGATCGTCTCCGAAGACTCCGCCATGGATGAAGAAACGATACGAAAGGAGCGGCTGGCCAGACAATGAGAGTCCTGATCGACACAAATGTGATTTTGGACATTCTGCAAAAGCGGGAACCATTTTTCACGGATTCCTACCGGGCTCTGCGCAGGGCTCTTGAAAATGACGCCGAGTGTTTGATCTCCGCATCCGTCGCTACCGATATTTTCTATGCGCTTCGTAAATCCCTTGGGTCGGCACAACAGGCCAAAGAACATATCGATCAACTCGCCCAGGTCGTGAGCTTTGCCGATGTACAAGGTATGGACATACACACTGCCCTCATGCGGGCTATGCCGGATTTTGAGGATGCGGTGGTGGATGCAGTGGCCGAGCGGAGCGGCGCAAGCTACATCCTTACTCGCAATATCAAGGATTTCACCGGTTCGGTGGTGCCAGCCATCCTTACCGCCGATTTCCTAAACAAATAAACATACCGCCACTCTTGACTGGGTGGCGGTATTGTTTTGCTTTCTCAGCGCAGGAGCCCGTTTCTCTCTTTTTGAGTAAATGTTGTAAAACAGCGGCTTAACGAGTGTAATGACTATGTTAGGATACTCCACAGGACGAATTTGATGAAAACAAAATGGCAGAAAAATGGCGCACTCCCCGCCGATGACAAGGGAAAAATCCCATGCTAGAATAGTAACGTCCAAAATTGGAGCTTGTAAAGGCCCATACCTGAGGAGTGATTGCCTGTGAAATACTGCCCCTACTGCGGCGCCGAGATCCTCTCCGGCGCCTTTTCTTTTTGCCCATCCTGCGGGGAGTCCCTGCCGGTGCTGGCGCAGCCCGCCGCTGAAAAAGCTCCGGGAAAGCCCTCTCCCCAGAGGGAGAAGGCAAAAAAGGAGCGCCCTCGCAAAAGAGAGCGCCCGCCCAGGAAAGCGAAGCAACTGATCCTTTCCGAAGTGGAAGCTTTGGACTGCGACGGCTATTACGAGGACGTCCAACCCATAGACGCAGACCGCCAGCGGGAGGGAGTGGACACCAGGCTCATCCTGCGAGTGGTGCTGTTGGTGGCTGGGGTGGCCCTGGTCATTGGCGGGTGTGTTGCCGCGCTTTTTTTGCTGTGAAAGTTGCAAACAGCCTGCCTCGTCCGTGAAATACAGGTAGAAATACTTCCAAAGGGAGGCGCTGTTTATGAAATATATTTCTAAAGGTCTTGTTGTAGAGGGCTCTACCGAGCACATCCTGAAGATCCAGCGGGGAGGCTACGAGTTCCAGTTAACAGGGGACAGGGCCCGTCTGTGGCTGAACGGACGGTTTGGCGTGGCAGATGCGGACGGGACGAATCCCCGGTATGTAAAAGAACTGCTCCATCTGAAACGAGTCGGCCTAACTGAACCGGTTGGCGAGGAGCCGGAAGGGGTGTACCGGGCCATGACCCAGTGCGTTCTGGTGCCGGCCAAGGCGGGCAGGCTCCGGGCACCCTTGAATCCGCTGGAAAGCCAGACTCTCCAGTGGTTGCGGGAAGCAGGGCTGCGCCTGACCATGGCGGAGCTGGTGTGCCTGCGGGAACATGGCATCGCCCCGAGCGCAGAGCTTCTCGGAGAAGAGAACCGCCAAGCCCTGACGGAAACCATCTACACCCAGGAGACTATCTTCGACAACGTGCTGGAGGCGCAGATGGAGCGCGCATCCTGCCGGGAGGAAATGGTGCGTGCCGTGCTGGGCTTGCTGAAGAAAAAGAGGATCGTCTTGCTGTGAGGTATGTATGAAGAAGCTGAAAAAGCTTCCACCGCCTCTGCGAAAACAGGCCCTCCTCCGGTTTGCCGGAGCGGGGGCCTGCTTTTGTCTGCTGTTGCTGGTGGCAGTGGGGTACCGTCAACCGATGCTGTGGTTCCCCTTTCTGGTGATGGGTGTTTTTTCCGCCGGCAGCGGCGCCCTGCTGGTGTGGAGGGCGGACCAAGGGAAAGTGCTGGTTGTGGAAGGCGTTTGCAGAGAAGTGGAATCAACCCTGTTCCGCCGCCGTCCCAAGGCTGTGGTGATGGAGTGCGGCGACCGACAGGTCAAGGTCTATCTCCATGCCCGCGTGCGGAATCTGGCCGTGGGGGAGAGGCTTCGCTTCTATGTGGCGGAGTCGGCTCCTGTTTATGAGGAAGACGATATTCTTGTGTTGAGCGGATACCTGGCGGTAGAGGTGGGCAAAAAATAGGGAGCGGCTTAGCCCGCTCCCGAAAAAACTGTATTACGCTACGCTGTCCTGATAGTTGACGATAGCCACCTCGGAAACCGCCTTTCGTACCGCCCGGACGATGCGCTCCAGCTTAGCGGCCACCTCATCAGAGTAGGATAAACACCTCCAAAAGAAAAACGCCTTTCCGTTATGGAAAGACGTTCTCTAAAAATGGGTTATTGATTTTCTTCTTTCAGCAGCCGTTTGAAAGTTGTTGGGTAGTTGCTGGCTCCGTGCGCGATGTGGTAAACGAACACCGTATCCGCAATCAGCCGGTAAACACAGATATACTTTCCGGCAATCACCAGGCGGTAGCCGCCGTTACGCAGTTCCTTGTCCTGAGGGATATGGCCGGACAGCGGAAATATCTCCAGCCGGGAAAGCGTATCTAAAATGAGGTCGGTGATTTTGCGGGCGGAGTTGGGACCCACCAGGTTCAAATGGAGTTGGGCAATCTCCTCCAGCTCCCGTTGCTCGGGCTCAAGAATAACAAGTTCAGCCACGTTGATAGATCGCCTCCAGCCGTTTTCTGGACTCCTCCAGCGTGTAGGTAGGCGCACCGGAGAGCCGGGCTTGTTCCGCTGCTTCCAGTTTGGCCCGCAGCTTCAGGGTTTCCTCCCGCTGCTCAAACGCCTCAATGCTCATAACCACCAAATCGCCTTCGCCGTTTTTGGTGATATAGATTGGCTCCGCTTCTTCATGCGCCAGATCAGAGATCATACCGTAGTCATTGCGGAGCGCAGTGGACGACTTAATAATCACGGTCAACACCTCCTGCGTTATTCTACGATAATTCTACCAGAATTATTCACCATTTGCAAGAGACGCCGAACCCCGAACAATGATTTTGCCAGCCTGCCGCTCTTGAACAGCGAGAAGCACAAGAGGACCGTGTGCTCCATACATCCAGGAAAACTCAAGAGATATCCAGCAAAACCCCCACAAACCGTTTGACACCTCCACCCCTGGATGCTATAATGGAGCCGTAAAGTTTCCAGGGTTTTCCAAAAGCCCACAGTGACCCGTATGCAAAGTGTCAAGGAGCCATGCGCTCTTTGGCACTTTTTTTGTTTTCCGGGTCCCCCTCCAGAGGGTGGAAACAAATTTTTGTGCAGGCCAAGCCTGCGGAAAGGAGTTCAATATGTTAAAAGCCATTATCACAGGAGCCGTCATTTCCCAGGGGTATGACAACGCCCCTGCCCTCAAGTTCTCCGAAAAGGGGGACGCCGTCCGATTCCGCATTGGGAAGAAGGTCTACGACCCCAAAGAGGACGGCAACCACCGCTGGATCAACCTGCCGGTGAAAGCCTTCGGCAGCCTCTGCGGCCGCGTCAAGAAAATGAAGCTGCAAGCAGGTTCTTACATCAATCTGCTTGGCAGGCTGGACGAGGAGGAATGGACGGACAAAGCAGGAGAAAAGCATAGCACCATGGTCATCGTCCTGGACGACATTGAGTACTGTTCCGGAGGCGCGAAGAAAGAACCGGCGGAGGAAGCCCCTCAGCCCATGACCTCTTCGGAGCCACCCCAGGAACAGCCCTCCACCTTTACCGGGTATGTGGGTTTTGGTGGAGCAAACCCCTTCTTCGGGGATGATTGAGAGGAAAGCAAAATGAATCAGGCGTAGGCAACGCACAGGTGTATCCATATCCTGTGCGTTTTCTTATGCCCAAAAGAAAGGAAGAGCGCAGATGACAAAAAAAGAATGGCAGCGCCACATGGCCTATGAAGCCCTGGTGATCCTGGGGATGCTGGCTCTGCTCCTATTCGTGTGCAGGCTGTGGCCTATTTTACTCTTGGTGATTCTAGGAATCTTCGCGGCCGCCCTACGGCTGGTGTTCCTCAGTTCCCCCAAAGTGCAGCCCATCCAACCGGACCAGCAGGAAGTTGCTACCCACTATGTGCCTCAGCAGGACGTGACAAATCAAGATTCTGCGGGTGCTGAAGACGCCCAGTCCTTTGGAGACCTGCAAACGCAGATCACCCGCTGGGTGCGGCAGGAATACCCAAACGCCCGGTGGGTGTGGAAGTATCCCGACGCTAAAGCGCGGTTCCAGCGCGGCGAGGACGTGGCCATCCTGCTCAACCGGGCGGGGGGCTACCGGGAGGCAGTGATCCGCCTGCAAGGAAAACGGCTTTTCGAAATCCAGTACTTGTGCGCGCCGGCGGAGAAACCCCAGCTGGAAGAACCTGCTTCCCCCCAAGAGGAGCAGCCCACACTGGAAGAAGTCGCGTCACAGCCCGAGCCTTCCCAGCCGGAGGATTACAGCCTCGCTGCCTTTGAGTGGGTGGAATCCCACTTGGAGGAGCTGAACACTCTCTGTAACGAGTGCATCGCTCAGAAGCAGGATTTCCTGCTCCTCACCGGCGGCGACTTGCCGGAGCCGGCGGCCTGGCCGGCTCTGTGCCAAGAACTCTTGCGAAACGGCTTGTCCTGCCACATGGAGGAAGAAGGCGTTCGCAGCCAGATCGCGCGGGAGGACCGCAGAAAGGAATGATGGATATGGCCACATCGCTGACAAATCTGTTCAACTTCGGCAGGCCGCTGCCCCCGCCCTTTGACAAGCTGGGCAGCAAAAAGCTGAAAGGCGTCGCCTCCAAGTATGGGGGTGTGGAAGCCACCCTGTGTGCTCCTGTCATCAAGGCAGTGCACGCGCTGTGTGCCTGTCAGAATGGCGGCGAGGGCGCTGTGGGGAAGATCACCTCCGCCATGAGCGTGGCGGAGTACAAATCTTCCATGGGGCCGGACGCCTACCACCTGGTGGTGTACGACTCCGGGACAGGGACCTTGCTTGCCAGCGTCTACGACCGGAACACCGAGCTCATGGAGCAGTACACAGTCCACACCAGCGCCCGGGACGGGGCGGCCCTGTTCTTCGCCATGATGCCCCAGCTGTTAGAGGACGAGGAATTTCGTGAGAATTGCAAGGCCTATCAGGAGCAGTTCACCAACGGCTTTTCGGACCTGCCCAAGGCAACCCATACCATGGCCATCCTCTGCGACAACGCCTACCGGCGCATCAAGGACAGCGCCTGCCCCGCCCACCTAAAGGTGAACGTGGACAAATCCGGCAACCTGATGCGGGTTTCCCGGGCCCAGCTGGATTCCGGGCTGTACCAGCCCACAGAGGTGCTGGCAGGAGAGTTCACCATCTTCACCCAGAATGGGAAACCGGCGGTGCACAAACCTGCAAAGGTCATCGACCACAAGGACTTTATAGGCCAGTACGTGCTGGACCCCAGCCGCAAGCTGACCCCTGCTGAACGGGCCCAGGTTCCCGTCCTCCCAGAGTGGTACATCATTCCACAGGAGGCAGTGGACATCTGTAAGCACGCCAAGCTCACCACAGGCAAACCCACCCAGATGCGGAATTTTCTTCTCCGCGGCCCGGCCGGCACCGGCAAGACCATGGGGGCCAAGGCCATCGCAGCAGGGCTGGGGCTGCCCTACATGAAGTACACCTGTTCCGCAGGGACGGAAATCTACGATTTTGTGGGCATGGTGTTCCCCAACACGGAGCACTCCACAGGGAACGCCCAGTTGGACCAGGAGCGGGAGCAGCTGCAGGCCATGGGCGGCGTCAACTACGCCAACGTGAGCAATCTGCTGCATCTTCCCGGTTTGGATGACATGGACTACGACCCGGCGGGGGTGTATCAGGCCTTGACCGGAGTGGAAAACCAAGCTGCCACTCCCCAGGACTGCATGGAGCTGGTGCTGGAAAAGGTCACCGAAAAGGTGCGCCAGCTCAGTTCCAAGAAAGAGGAAGCCTCTGGCCAAACCTACACCTATGTGGAGACGGATTTCATAAAGGCGCTGAAGAATGGCTACTTAGTGGAAATACAAGAACCCTCCACCATCCTCCAGCCCGGCGTGCTGGTGGGCCTCAACTCCCTGCTGGAGCAGAGCGGCACCATCACTTTGCCCACAGGGGAGGTGATCCGCCGCCACCCAGACGCAGTTGTGGTGGTGACCACCAACGTCAGCTACGAGGGCTGCCGGGGGATGAACCAGAGTGTAGTGGACCGCATGAGCCTGGTGAAAGACATCCAGCTTCCCAGCCCGGAAGTCATGGCCCAGCGGGTCATGGCAGTCACCGGGGCGGAAGACGAGTACCAGGTGTGCCATATGGTGCAGGTGGTCAACGACCTGGCGGACTACTGCCGGAAGAACGGCATCACCGACGGCACCGTGGGGATGCGCAGCCTCATCGACTGGGTCACCAGCGCGGAGATCTCCGGCGACCCCTACACCGCCGCCCTGGATACCATTATTAGCAAAGCCACCGCCGATGAGGAGGACCGAGAGGCGCTCATCACTTCTATCTTAGACCCGGTATTTGCGCCCAAGCGCAGGAAAATAGCGTAGGGGGTGACAATATGACACGAGTCAACCATAAAAAGGTCAAGCAGCTTATCCAACAAAAGCGGGGGAGAATCACCGACCAGGAGTTTTTTACCAGTAGGCTTCTTGTCCTCCACTTTGAGGATATGGCCGCCGCCCAGACAAAGCGTTACGGGGCCAGCCGCCGGGTGCGGGTCCGACTGCTATGGCAGCCGGACAATACTGACCTAGCCTACACCGACAATTTGTATATCACCATCAACGCCGGGAATCCCGCCATCACCGATTTCCCCACCCGGGGAGAGCGGTATCAGATGGTACTGGGGCTCTTCGCCCACGAGCTGGGCCACTGCCTGTACACGGATTTCCTGGCCCAGCAGAGCTATCGGAACGCTCTTTCCATCTGCCGCTGGTACCCGGGTAAACCGGCTCTGGCCCGCGTGCTGGATGTAAAAAACGAGAGGGAGTTCTGGGAGTACGCCAAGGAGGACCCGCAGAACCTAGTCCTGTTGGGCCGGGTAGCCCACGAGGTCTGCAACGTGCTGGAGGATGCCGCCATGGAGAACCGGGTGCTGGAACAGTTCCCCGGGACACTGGGCCAAGCCCTGGATTTTGTCCGGGCCTGGCAGTGGCGGGAAATGCCCACGGTCACCCATCTCAAGGAGCGGGAAGCCCAGGGACTGCCTGTGTTTTACAGCCTCCTCCAGCTGTTCCTCTCCTATGGAAAGTTCGGGGAACTGAAATACGGGGAGGAACCCCTCAGCGAGGAGCACATCCAAACCGTGTTTGAACTGCTCCCTCTGCTGGACAACGACCTGCGAATCCCCTCGGGCAAAGGCCGCTGGGACACTGTCAACTGCATCCTCATCCGGTGCTGGGAGCACGTCTGGGACTATCTGGAAAATCTCAAGCGCCGTTTTGAGGAGGAGAGGACTCCTGACGGGCCAGGCTCCGTTTTCTCCCAGTTGGACGAGGAGCTGTCCACTTTGGTGGGGAGTTCCACCCTGGGAGAGGGGGACACCGCCCCTGTGTCATCAGAAACAACCGAAGCCTCCCTTCCCCAGCCGGAGAAGCGGGAGAAAACCCACGCCCTGGCAGATGGAAATCCATCGGGAGAAGATGAAAACAGTGGTGAAAAGCTCTCCACAGCAGGTGTTTCCTCCGAATCCGCCGCAGGGAATCGCTCTGAGAAACAGGAGATTTCCCCAGATGAAACCGGCCGCATGCCCTTGATGGAGACTGACCAAGTGTCTGAACCCCTGGGCGGCGGCATAAAAGTCAATCGGGACTACCTTCCGGAACTCTCCAACACTGTAGAGGCGGAAATGGAACGGCTCCTGGACACCATGGCGGAGAAAACCGTGTGCCAGGAGCTGGAGCAGGACCGTCTGCGGGAGTTGAACCAAGAAGCCCAGAGCATTTCCTATGGGGACATCCACAAGGGAGTGGCCATCCGGGTGAACCGCATGACGGAAGTACCTCCGGAAATGGTCACCCAGTACAACGCCATCGCCGGCCCCTTGCTGGCCATCTCCAAGCAGCTGCAAAAGAGCTTTCTCCGGCAGCTGCGGGACCAGCAGCGTGGCGGCAAGCAGACAGGCCTGCTCATGGGCCGCCGCCTGGACGCCCACGCACTCTTCCGCAGCGATGGGAAGGTGTTCACCAAGAACGCTTTGCCCAGCCAGCCGCCGGAGATGGCGGTGGGCCTGCTGCTGGACGAGTCCGGCTCCATGTGCTCACAAGATCGGGCCACCTATGCCCGGGCTTCCGCCATCATCCTCTACGACTTCTGCCAGGCGCTGCGCGTCCCCGTCATGGTCTACGGCCATTCCACAGGGGCCAGCGGCGTGGAGCTCTACTCTTACAGCGAGTTTGACACCATCGACCGGGAGGATAAATACCGGTTGGTGGATATCTCCGCCCGGGAGAGCAACCGGGACGGGGCGGCCCTTCGCTTTGTGGCGGAGCGCCTCTCTCATCGCCCGGAGGAGCTGAAGCTGCTGATCCTGGTTTCAGATGGCCAGCCTGCGGACACCGGCTACTACGGCACTGCCGCGGAGGAAGACCTGCGGGGCATCCAGCAGGAGTACCGGAGAAAGGGTATTCTCTTTGTGGCAGCTGCCATTGGGGACGACAAAGAAAACATGGAACGCATTTATGGGGATTCCTTCCTGGACATTACCGACTTAAACCAACTGCCCGTGAAGCTGACCCAGGTGGTCAAGCGCTTCCTGCGGGTATAAAATCATTTTACGCTGCCCATCAAGGGCAACCACAACTATGTTGACAGGTGGGCAGCGCAGGTGCGCCGCCCATTCTGTCTTTTATTTAGAAAGGACGGTTCGTATGCACTTTTTAACACTGACCGCTGTACAGATCTCCGATATAGAAGTGAATCTGCTCCCAGGACTGGGAAGATTCTTTGGACAACTTCCTGTCCGGCCTTTCACCGGAGGATGCGCTGGTGGTTGTGGACTGCCATATTTGAAGCTGGGAGTTGATTTTACCAAAGCTATGGTATATACTATGTATATACAACGATGGGTGAAAGGAGCGTCATGACGATGGATACGACCCTGCAAAAATGGGGAAACAGTCTGGGAATCCGCATTCCAAAACCGGTCTTGGATTCTCTTCACTGGGGTGGGGACGATAGCCTGTCCCTTCGCGTGGAGGGGGAAAAGCTCATCTTGGAAAGGAAAGATAAGCGAAAATCGATTCAAGAACTGTTTGATGGATTTGAAGGGGAGTACACCCCGGAAGAGGTGGACTGGGGCGAACCAGCGGGGAAAGAAGTATGGTGAAACAAGGCGATATCATAACAGTCAATTTCAATCCCCAAGCCGGTCATGAGCAAGCTGGCTACCGGCCGGCACTGGTCATAAGCAATGATTTTTTTAATGAAAAGACTTCTATGACCATTGTGTGCCCTATCACCAATACCAACAACAGGTTTCCGCTGCACATTCCATTGGATAACCGGACGCAGACAACGGGTGTGATTTTGTGCGAGCATATAAAGGCTCTCGACTTAAACGCTCGTCCCCACCGTGTGGTGGAGCGGTTGCCGGAAGACCTGCTGCGAAAAGTAATCGATGTGGTGTTTGCGGAGATTGAAGTGAACCCGTAACACAGGCCCTTACAAAACTGCTTTATGTGCCTTTAGTTAGGGAACTCTGCGCTTAAGAATGGGGCCTCCTTTTTCTTACATCTGTCACCGAAAGATCTGGCGGTGGATTGGCATATCAATAGTGTCTCTGCCTGCGCTTCTATCATTGCTTTGCACAGAGCTGCGTGGTATAATAATCCTGCAATTAAGGCACGGAAGGAGCTGCTATCGTGCTGCGGATTTTCTCCATTCGGCATTTGGAAAACACTACCCAGATCACCCAGATGTGTAAGGAGTCCAAGGAGCCCATCTTTTTCACCAAGAACGGTGATGGCGACATGCTTCTCATGAGCATGGAGGCCTATGAGGCAAAGATAATGCTGCTGGATGTAGAAGCAAAGCTTGCCCAGTGTTCAGATGAATTCCGCGCTGGCAGAGTGATGGACGCCCGGGAATCTCTCCAGGAATTGAGGAGGAAACATGGCCTATAAGATTCTCACCACTGTGTATTCTGAGCAGGACCTGGACAGCTTCTGAGAGAGACTCTTCCGAAATCCTATTTTGTCAACATGAAAAAACAAGCTGGTATCTCGAAGATGAAAACATTCTTTCAGCCAAAGAAATGGTAGAATATACCAGTACCGAAAGGAGCTGACCCCATGAGCACCCGCGAAATGATCAACGCCCTGCTGGACAGCGTACCCGAGTACAAAATGGGCTATGTGCTGGCCTACCTGCAAGGGCTGACCGCCGATGAAGAAGCCGACAACGCCTATTGCGAACAGCTGTACCAGGACTATTTGAACGACCCCGACCCCGACAAGCACCAGACGATCTCCCTGGAGGAGCTTTGCAAGCGGGAGGACGTGGAGCTGTGAAGTACACCATCCTGATCGAGCGCCCCGCTGAAAAGTTCATCACCAAACTGCCCCGGCCAGAGAAAGAGCGGGTCTTGCGGGCCATTGCCAAGCTGCCGGATGAGGGCGACCGCAAAGCCATGCAGGGCCACCCGGGGCTTTTCCGCCTGCGTGTGGGGGCTTTCCGTGTCCTCTACACCGTGGATAACGGGAAACTGGTTGTGTGCGTGGTAGACGCTGGCAACCGTGGGGACGTGTACAAGCGGTATTGAGAAGGGGATAAAACAATGAAGCCACCTATAAAAAAGGGCCGTTACACCTTCACGGACTGCCTCGCCTGGGATGAAAACGACCGGGCAGAGCTGATCGGCGGGGAAATTGTCATGATGGCCCCGCCGTCCAGAGTTCACCAAAAAATCAGCGGGGAGCTGTTCCGGCAGCTTGCCAACTTCCTGGAGGGAAAAAAGTGTGAAGTGTACGCCGCCCCCTTTGCCGTGCGCCTGTTTGAGAAAAACGGGGACACACCCGAGGATGTGGACACAATGGTGGAGCCGGATATTTCCGTTGTATGCGACCACGGTAAGCTGGACAGCCACGGCTGCAAGGGCGCGCCGGATTTGGTGGTGGAAGTCCTCTCTCCCTCCACCCAGCGTCACGACCGCCTGGTAAAACTGGACTTGTACCAGCGTGCCGGGGTGCGGGAATATTGGATCATCAGCCCGGAAGAAAAGACAGCTCAGGTGTTCCTGCTGCAAAACGGCCTACTTCTCCCTTGGGAGGTGTACGGGCCACAGGACGTGGGAAAGGTCAATGTTCTGGACGGTTGTTTTGTGGAATTGAGCAAGGTTTTCGCCGAATAAAGACACGGTAATTCCTTGACCGTAAACTGTTAAGTAATGGTGAGCAATTCTTCCGCATTGACCCTCTGAAGTGAAAGGGAGGTATCCAAATTGTTGCAGCCAAAATTGGTTCGAGTAGAGGCTATTTTTCCTTTGACTTTACGTCTGTATTATGAAACAGGAGAGGTTAAACTGTTTGGTGTGACCCCATATGCCACAGGTTCCTGGTTTGGTGAGCTGAAAGATGAAGCCTATTTTAAGTCGGTTCGCTTGTTACCAGGTGGAGTGGGGATCGAGTGGAATAATGGACAAGATATATCGCCTCATGAGCTATACGAAAGAAGTGTTCCCGCTTAATTGGAGTTTAAATGATATAAATGCGGGTTATACCTGATTTCTTGACTCCTTCCCAGAACCCTGCTATAATAGACCCGTAGTTTCGGAGTTTGGCGGAAGCTGAACACAGTATCTCGTAACAAAGTGTCATTTGCCCTTTGGGCAGGTGGCACTTTTTTGTTTTCCAGCCAAATTCCACAGGCACAAGCCGGTTTCCCTTGGGAGGCCGGCTTTTTTCATTGCGGGAGATCATGGGTAAAATTCTACGGCTTTCTTCACTTGCGAGGTTGCATTTTTGGTCTGAAAGAGTTTACTTTCCCCGGCGCATGGGATATAATAGAAACAGAGATAAGGAAAACTTGAGTTCTAAAGAATAGAAAGGGTGAGCTTCATGAATTTGGCGAAAATCTCTGCAAACGGTCAAATCACTGTGCCGGTGGAAATCAGGCGGCAGCTTGGCCTAAAATCAGGCGATAAAATCCTGTTCTTCCAGAATCAAAATGGAGAGATCGTTGTCAGCAACGCCTCCGCTGCGGCCATCCGAAAAGCGCAGGCAGCCTTTGCCGGAGCCGCTGAAGCGATGGGGGTATCCAGCGAAGATGATATTCAGGCGCTTGTAGATGAAGTGCGGCACGGAAAGGAACGGTAACATGCGGATATTGGTAGATACAAACGTCCTGTTTTCCGCATTGGTTTTTCCCCGTTCCAAACCTGCGCGGGCGTTGCTCTACATCGCAGACAATCACGAAATAGTTCTGTGTGACCGCAATATTTCGGAGCTGCGGGATATTCTCGGACGGAAAGCGCCAAAGTATCTCCCGGATGCCGAAGTGCTGTTGGCCGAGATGTCCTATGAGTTAATTCCTGCGGTGGACCATGCGGAAAAGCTGATACGCGACGCAAAAGACCAGCCGATCTTAAACGCGGCCATTGTGTCGGATGTGGATATTATCCTCACCGGCGATAAAGATTTTTTAAGTCTGGATATGGAACACCAAAGTGCATGACTGTGGCACAATTTCTTGAAAGCGAGGGTTTAGAGGAATAACCGCTGCGCCTTTTCTCGTGGCATGGCAAGGGCCGGGAATCTGTTTGAAGGTTCCGGTATGTTGTTTCCTCTGATTCATAACAGATGGAGAAGCATATATTCCCGGATTCCTTGACTCCACTCTGGAAGCCTGCTATAATAAACCCGTAGTTTCGGAGTTTGGCGGAAGCCGAGCACAGTATCTTCGTAGCAAAGTGTCATTTGCCTTTTTGGCAAGTGGCACTTTTTGTTTTCCAGCCAAATTCTGACAGGCACAAGCCGGTTTCCCTCGGGAGGCCGGCTTTTTTCATTGCGGGGAACCGCAGAAAGGAGCGCAGTATGCAAACCTGCCAAGACAACTATTCCACCGTGTTCTCCTCTTTCGGGGAGATGCAGACCTACCACCAGCGGCTGAGCAAGGAAAGCCAGTGGCGCCGCTGCCGTGTCCGGGACCTGACCATCGAGCCCCTGGACAGCAAATCCCCTTTGGCGGAAGACCTTCCCGCCTTTGCCCCAGGTACCAGCCAAGAGGCTGTGCGGGACACCGTCCGAGGCCTGGGCCTGGCCATGCGGGTAGAGGGGAACCTCTACCCCATGCGGGACACCGCCTACAAAAGCCTGCTGGACCGGGCCAAGCTGCGGGGTTCCGTGCTGCCGAAGCTCAGCCGCCCCAAGCTGGCCCGCACCCTCAACGATTGCCTGCACGTGTTCAACAATCCCGTCGATGTGCTGGCGAATCATCCGAACTTCGAATGGCACCTCACGAACCTTCGCACATACATCACCGCAACGCCCGATATGCCCGCACCTGCCACATGGGGTCGCGCCGAGCTTGCACCCTTCGGCGCGGGCGCCGGAATGAGGGGCATCCCTGGCGACGTGTACTCTCCCTCGCGCTTCGTGAAAGTCGCCTACCTCAACGCCAACTACCCCACAAAATCGGGCGAGAGCGACAATGTGGTGCGAATGTTCCACACGCTGAGTAACGTTTCGATGCCCGAGGGAGCATCGGCGATGTCGAACGGCGAATTTGAGAAAACCGTCTACACCAGTTGCTTCTCTGGCGCAACGGGTCGGTACTATTTCAATACCTACGACGATTTTGCCATTCGCTACGCAAGTCTCGGAGATGCCATGCACGCCGATGGCAATACGCTTATCGAATGTGAGCTGAAGAGATTCGAGTAAATGCGCACTCACGATGGGCGTGTTCGCAACCAGCACGGAAACCGCACTCACGAATCGCATCGCAACCTGGTAGAATGCAAGGGTTGAAACCAATCCGAAAGGCATATCATGATTAAAGAGCTCGTTTTTGACGATGCCATTCTGAGCACGCCCTGCGAAGCAGCCACCGCCGAAGACGCCTCCGTGGCACAAGATCTCATCGATACGCTCGCATCTATCGAAGGCGCGGCCTGCCTAGCTGCGAACCAAATCGGCGTGACCAAAGCGCTGTGCGTTTACCTGGACGAATCCGACAAGCCCCATGCGATTTACAATCCCAAAATCATGCTTGGCCTTGCCGCGTTCAAGACCGAAGAAGGCTGCCTCACGCGCCCCGAAGACCAGCTGAGCAAGGTCACCCGCTACGACCACATGAAGCTCGCTTTTGATGAACTCGTCGATGGCGAGCTCAAGCATCGCAAGCGCGACTTCGCAGGGTGGGAAGCACAAATGATCCAGCATATGGTCGATCACTGCAAGGGCAAGCTCGTATAAGCGGTCCAAACAGGTAATATGCATGAGTCGGTGCTTGAAGCGCCTGTCGTAATTCCCGTGCGCAAGCAAGCAGAAACCGGAACGCACCGTTCCCAAAAGAAAAGGCCCGTCGCATGACGGGCCTTT
>ENA-OROU01001338-OROU01001338.1-human-gut-metagenome-genome-assembly--contig:-NODE-1338-length-21315-cov-14.092944_pt1 | contig 21315 bp, 18 predicted proteins | sample MGYA00242131_ERZ509054 | MGnify/ENA primary metagenome ERZ509054 (study PRJEB26280, sample SAMEA2338749) | human gut metagenome | biome: human gut; feature: human-associated habitat; material: faeces... | reverse complement strand
GTAGAGCACTTGACTTTTAATCAAGTTGTCCGGGGTTCGAATCCCCGATGCTTCATGATTTAGAAGATGTAAATCCTGTATAAATTGGGTTTACATCTTTTTTCGTTTTATAGAAAATTTAATATGCACCAAGTAAATTTTTGCTAGTAAAATAGAATGATACCAGGGTCAAAAGGTCAGAAAGCCGATGCAAGCTTGCCTGCAAGAGGATTTTTGACCTCTTGACTCCAACATCATAGAATTTGATAAGAGGGAGCAGGATATGAAATCAGCAGCAGAATTAGAAAAAAATTTGATGAGTATCAATCGAAGAAGCTATCCAGCTTACAAAGATTTGAGAGGAAGCTATCAGTTTCAGGGATACCAGCTCAATATTGATCATGTACAAGGAGATCCATTTGCTTCTCCGTCAAAGCTGAGTATTCAGGTGAAGAAAATCCAGGCGAGATTTCCAGAAGAATATTATAAAGAAGAACACAGAAGAATTGCGCTTCAGGATTATCTGACAAGACAATTCGGAAAAGCTGTTTCCAAATTTATTTTCCAGGCAAAGGGTTCCGGGAAAAGTGGATTGATTGGGATAAGCCGCTGTGGACAGGAGGTTCTGGACAGGACTGCATTTGAAATTAAGGATGGAGATCTTCTGGTACGGTTTGAAGTTGGATTTCCGGCAAATGGACGGACGATCAATGCATTTGAACTGAGGAAGATTTTGTTTGAGTATCTTCCGGAAATAGCTGACAGATCTTTATATTATAAGAACCTGAATCAGCAGGAAGTGAAAAAGTGTATAGAACTTGCGGAAGATCAACATTATATAAGAAGAGAACTGACAAAGCGGAGACTTATTGCATTTGTGGCAAATGGTTCTATACTGCCAAGAGAAAGCGGTGTATCACAGAAGCCTATGAAAGGTGCAATTGCTTTTGAAGCACCGGAAAGTATGGAAGTAGAGATGGAACTTCCACACCGGGGTAAAATAAAAGGAATGGGAATCCCGGAAGGAATTACTTTGATCGTGGGTGGAGGATATCATGGAAAATCAACACTTCTGAAGGCACTCGAGCAGGGAATTTACAATCACGTCGCCGGAGATGGAAGAGAATACGTGATTACTTCGGATACTGCGATGAAGATCCGGGCCGAGGACGGAAGATGTGTATCCCATATCAATATTTCACCGTTTATCAATGATCTGCCGAATAAGAAAGATACAGTAAATTTTTCCACAGAGGATGCCAGTGGTTCGACTTCGCAGGCTGCAAATGTGGTAGAAGCGGTACAGTCAGGTGCAAAATGTCTTTTGATCGATGAAGACACCTGTGCGACGAACTTTATGGTCAGGGATGAGCTGATGCAGGCTGTCGTATCCGGCGAACAGGAACCGATTACACCATTTACTCTTCAGGCAGGTAACCTGTATCAAAAGCAGGGAATTTCTATTATTCTGGTGGCCGGAAGTTCTGGATCTTATTTTTACATTGCTGATCATGTGTTGCAGATGGATAATTACCGAACGTACGATATCACGAAAAAAGTGAAAACGGTGATTGGTGAAAAAAGTGAGACTGGAGAGAAAAAGGTTCCGGTTGATGTAGATGTCTTATTTGATAAAGATCATCACAGAAGCTTAAAGGCCGGAAAAATGGAAAAGAAGAGAGATCAGGTGAAGATAAAACAGTTTGGTAAAGATTCATTTTCTATTGGAAGAGAAAATGTGGATCTGAAATATGTAGAACAAATCCTGGATACAGAACAGACAACGGCATTAGCGTACTGCCTGAAGAATCTGCTGGAAGAAATGGAACGGAAGGAACAGGATGTTGATCTTTGCGTGGAAAAGCTCTGGAGTCAGATTAAGAAGCAGGGTCTGGCATCCCTTTGCAAAGGAAGTTATGTTTCTGTAGCGATGGCACAGATCCGTAAACAGGATATTTACGCATGCCTGAACAGATATCGGGGATTTATCGGATAAGATTAAAGAATTTGGAGGAGAAGATCCGTGAGGAGATGGAAGAAAATTTTAAGTGCATCGCTGGTGGCAGTGATGGTTGGAAGTCTTGGAATGACCGCATTTGCAGAAGATACGTCAGCAAATGAACCAATTGATACAACGGTCAGCAATTATAATCTGACAAAGGAAGAAACTTCCGGAAAAAATCAAGAAGAAATTAAAGCCCTGCAGCAGAAAATCGATGAAGTAACACAGCAGGCATATGATATGAAGATTGCCAGCAATGAGCTGGAGAACTGGCCGGAAGGACCGGCTACTTACGGAGAGGCTGGAATTGTCATGGAGGCAAAAAGCGGTGCGATCCTTTATGCGAAAAACATTGACGGAAAGGCTTATCCTGCCAGTATTACAAAGATTTTAACGGCACTTGTCGCATTGGAAAACGGCAATCTTGATGACAAGATCACGATTACACAGAATAGTGTGGATTGTGTAGCAGAGGGGGATGCTTATATCGGAATGATCGCGGGGGAGGAAATTTCTTTAAATGATGCGCTTCACGCACTTCTGATGGCATCTGCAAATGAAGTTGCTTATGCGATTGCTGAAAATGTGGGTGGTTTAGGATATGATGGCTTTATTGCAAAGATGAATGAACGCGCAAAAGAGCTGGGAGCAGTAAGTTCTGATTTTGAAAATCCGAATGGGCTGAATGCGCAGAACCATTATACGACGGCACGTGATATGGCACTTATTACACAGGAACTGCTTGAAAATCATGAAGAATTCAAGACGATTGCCCAGACACAGCAGTATACGATCGGTGCAACCAATCTGGTAAATCAGGCGAGAACCTTTCAGCAGAGTGATCTGATGTTTTACGAGGGAAACGACTATTATTATCCAAAGACAATAGCCGGAAAAACCGGTTATACGGATGAAGCACTCAACACGTTGGTATCTTGTGCAGCAGATGATAATCTGGAGCTGATCAGTGTTGTCTTGAAGACACATGGGAAAAATGTATACCCAGACTCCGTCAATTTACTGGAGTATGGATTTAATAATTTCGCAAAATATACGATTGCGGATTATGAAGACTCCGCAGATTTTAAAGAAATTGATCCGAATGCATATGTTGTACTTCCGGAAAATGTAAATTTCCAAAGCCTGGATTACGAAATTACGCAGGATGACACGAACAGCAGCACCGGAACAGTAACTTATACTTATCAGGGCAACCCGGTCGGAAAAGCAGCTGTGACATTAAGTGATGAATATCTGCAGAAGGATAACACAGAAAATGAAGCACAGGTGTCCGGCGATAAGTCAGACAGTGAAACACAAAAGCAGGCTCAGAGTACAATACCACGAGAGGTAATCCTTGTAATCTGTGTGATTGCAGCAGTACTCATTCTTATTATTGTATGGAGGGCTGTTCTGAAACACTTGAGAAAGAAGAAAGTGGAAACAAACAGAAAGCGCAGAAGAGAAGTTGACAAAGATTAACGTCTGGTCAGTCAAATATAAGGAAAGAATCACGAAATCCCGCAGAACCCCTTGACGAAGCAAGGGGTTCTTTATTATAATAACCTAGAAATGGTGAAAAAAGATCAAAAGACATTGACGAAGACAGTAAGGTTTATTTGAAAGGTAAAGCGAACCGGAGATGGTGGAAGACCGGTGCAAGTAGGGTAGATCTAAACATCACTTCCGAGTTGCAGTAACTGAAAGCAATCTGGCGAGTAAGTTCTGACGGTTATTTCCCCCGTTACAGGAAACTCATATGCTGGTATGCAGTAACAGGTGGTTAACGATGTACAGACTTTCGTCCTTTTACGGGTGAAAGTCTTTTTTAATTTTGCAGGAAATTCCAAAAACTTCCTGCAAAATTAAGGGCACTACGTGCCGGGGCACATTTTTCTATATACCAAAAATGCATACAAAGTCATTGATTCAGAAAGGAGCTTATCATGGCTAAGTACAAAAAAGTGGATACAGACCTGAAGTTTGTAGACAGAGAAAAAGAAGTTGAAAAATTCTGGAATGAAGAAGATATTTTCAAGAAAAGTATGGAGAACCGTAAAGAAGGAGAAACTTATACTTTCTACGATGGACCTCCGACAGCAAATGGAAAACCGCATATCGGACACGTTCTTACCCGTGTAATCAAAGATATGATCCCGAGATACCGTACAATGAAGGGCTACATGGTTCCGCGTAAGGCAGGATGGGATACTCACGGACTGCCGGTAGAGCTGGAAGTAGAAAAGCTGCTCGGCCTTGACGGAAAAGATCAGATTGAAAAATATGGTGTAGAACCATTTATCAATAAATGTAAAGAAAGTGTCTGGAAATACAAAGGAATGTGGGAAGATTTCTCTTCTACAGTAGGTTTCTGGGCAGATATGGAAAATCCATATGTTACTTATGATAATAACTTTATCGAGTCTGAATGGTGGGCTCTGAAGAAAATCTGGGATAAGGGACTCCTTTACAAAGGATTTAAGATCGTTCCGTATTGTCCACGTTGTGGAACACCACTTTCAGCACAGGAAGTTGCACAGGGATATAAGGACGTCAAAGAACGTTCTGCTATCGTTCGTTTCAAAGTGAAAGACGAAGATGCATACATCCTTGCATGGACAACCACACCTTGGACTCTTCCGTCTAATATCGCACTCTGCGTAAACCCGGAAGAAGATTACGCAAAAGTAAAATGTGCAGACGGATATACTTATTATATGGCATGCGCTCTGCTTGACACCATTCTTGGAAAATTTGCAGAAGAAGACAAACCGGCATACGAAGTTCTGGAAACTTACAAAGGAAAAGATCTGGAATACAAAGAATATGAACCGCTTTACCAGTGTGCATATGACTGCGCAGCAAAACAGAAAAAGAAAGCATTCTTTGTTACCTGTGATGATTATGTAACTCTGACAGATGGTACTGGTGTTGTTCATCTGGCACCAGCATTTGGTGAAGACGATGCAAAAGTAGGACGTAAATATGACCTTCCATTCGTGCAGCTTGTTGACGAAAAAGGTGATATGGGTGAGACAACTCCATTTGCAGGACTCTTTGTAAAGAAGGCTGATCCGGAAGTACTTAAAGATCTGGATGCGCGCGGACTTCTCTTCGATGCTCCGAAGTTTGAACACAGTTATCCGCACTGCTGGAGATGTGATACTCCACTGATCTACTATGCAAGAGAATCATGGTTCATCAAGATGACAGAAGTTAAAGATGACCTGATCGCAAATAACAATACTATCAACTGGATTCCGGAAAGCATCGGTAAAGGACGTTTTGGTGACTGGCTTGAAAATGTTCAGGACTGGGGTATCAGCCGTAACCGTTACTGGGGAACTCCACTGAATATCTGGGAATGCGAATGCGGATGCCAGCACTCGATTGGAAGCATTGAAGAACTGAAATCCATGTCAGACAACTGCCCGGATGATATCGAGCTTCACCGTCCATATATTGACGATGTAACAATCAAGTGTCCGAAGTGTGGAAAACAGATGCACCGTGTACCGGAAGTTATCGACTGCTGGTTTGACAGCGGATCCATGCCATTTGCACAGCATCACTATCCATTTGAAAATAAAGAAGTATTTGAACAGCAGTTCCCGGCTCAGTTCATTTCTGAAGCCGTTGACCAGACAAGAGGATGGTTCTATTCTCTGCTGGCAATTTCAACCCTGATCTTCAACAAAGCACCATACCAGAACGTAATCGTTCTCGGACATGTACAGGATGAAAATGGTCAGAAGATGAGTAAATCCAAAGGAAATGCGGTTGATCCGTTTGATGCTCTGGAGACATACGGTGCAGATGCGATCCGCTGGTATTTCTATGTAAACAGTGCACCGTGGCTGCCGAACCGTTTCCATGGAAAAGCGGTTATGGAAGGACAGAGAAAGTTCATGGGAACACTCTGGAACACCTATGCATTCTTCGTATTGTATGCTAATATTGATGATTTTGATGCAACAAAATATGCACTTGAATATGACAAATTATCTGTAATGGATAAATGGCTCTTATCAAAACTGAATACACTGATCAAGACAGTAGATAATCATCTTGCAAATTACCAGATTCCGGAAGCTGCAAGAGCACTTCAGGACTTCGTAGATGATATGAGTAACTGGTATGTAAGACGAAGCCGCGAACGTTTCTGGGCAAAAGGAATGGAACAGGATAAGATCAATGCTTACATGACTCTTTATACAGCACTCGTTACTGTATCAAAGGTTGCAGCACCGATGATCCCGTTCATGACCGAAGAAATTTATCAGAACCTGGTAAGAAGCGTAGATGAAAGCGCTCCGGAAAGTATCCACCTTTGTGATTATCCGGTTGCAAATGAAGCTTATATCGATAAGACTCTGGAAGAGAACATGGATGAAGTTCTGAAGATCGTTGTAATGGGACGTGCATGCCGTAATACAGCCAACATCAAGAACCGTCAGCCAATCGGAAAGATGTTCGTAAAAGGTGCTTCCGATCTGCCGGAGTTCTATCAGGATATCGTGACAGATGAGCTGAATGTAAAAGAAATCGAACTTACAGATGATGTTCGTGCATTTACTTCTTATACATTTAAACCACAATTAAAGACAGTTGGACCAAAATATGGTAAACTGTTAGGTGGAATCAAAAATGAACTCAGCAATCTGGACGGAAATGCTGCTATGGACGAACTGAATGCGACAGGTGTTCTGAAGCTTCAGGTAAATGGACAGGAAATTGAACTTACAAAAGAAGACCTTCTGATCGACATGGCACAGATGGAAGGATATGTATCTGAGAGTGACTATGGTATCACCGTTGTACTGGATACAAACCTGACAGAAGAACTTCTGACAGAAGGATTTGTACGTGAGATCATCAGTAAGATCCAGACTATGCGTAAGGAAGCCGGATTTGAAGTTATGGACAAGATCAAGGTAACTTACGACGGAAGCGAAAAAGCAGAAAAAGTATTTGCAGAGTATGCAGAGCAGATCGGACAGGAGACACTTGCGGTAGCAGTTGAAAAGGCTGAACCTGCAGGCTATGTGAAAGACTGGAAGATCAACGGTGAAGCTGTAAATATGGGTGTAGAAAAGCAGGGAGAATAATCCCTGCCGCTGCGCAAAATGAGAAGGGAATATAAGTATGTACAGTAAAAGATTTGAAAAAGAAACTTTTAAAAATGATGTGAAAGAAAATGTGCGGACACTGTATCGTAAAGAGATTGAAGAAGCAACTCCGCAGCAGATTTTCCAGGCAGTATCTTATGCAGTAAAAGAAGCAATCGTAGATGACTGGCTTGCGACACAGAAAACATACGAAAAAGAAGATCCAAAGACCGTATATTATATGTCAATGGAATTTCTTATGGGACGTGCACTTGGCAACAACCTGATCAACATGACTGCATATAAAGAAGTAAAAGAAGCCCTTGATGAGATGGGCATTGATCTGAATGTGGTAGAAGATCAGGAACCGGATGCAGCACTTGGTAATGGTGGTCTTGGACGTCTTGCTGCTTGCTTCCTGGATTCACTTGCATCTCTTGGATATGCAGCTTACGGCTGTGGAATCCGTTACCGCTACGGTATGTTCAAACAGAAGATCAAAGATGGCTATCAGGTAGAAGTACCGGATAACTGGCTCAAAGATGGCAATCCGTTTGAAATCCGTCGTGACGAGTATGCAAAGGAAGTCCGTTTTGGTGGTACCATTCGTGTACAGTATAATGAACAGACCAAGAAAGAAGATTTCATCCAGGAAAATTATGAATCCGTACTTGCTATTCCATATGATATGCCGATCGTAGGATATGGCAACCACGTAGTCAATACACTGCGTATCTGGGATGCACAGGCAATCACAGACTTTAAACTGGATGCATTTGACAGAGGAGAATACCATAAAGCGATCGAGCAGGAAAACCTTGCAAAAACGATCGTCGAGGTTCTTTATCCAAATGACAACCACTATGCAGGAAAAGAGCTTCGTCTGAAACAGCAGTATTTCTTTGTATCTGCCAGTCTTCAGGTTATGCTTGATAAATATAAAAAGAAACACAAAGATGTGCGCAAACTGTATGAAAAAGTTACGATCCAGATGAACGATACTCACCCGACTGTAGCAGTTGCAGAGTTGATGCGTCTGCTCATTGACCAGGAAGGTCTTGGATGGGATGAAGCATGGGAAGTAACAACAAAGACGGTTGCTTACACCAACCATACTATCATGTCAGAAGCACTTGAAAAATGGCCGATCGACCTGTTTTCAAGACTGCTTCCGCGTGTATACCAGATTGTACAGGAAATTGACCGCCGTTTTGTAGAACAGGTTCGCCGTATGTATCCGGGCAATGAAGATAAAGTCCGTAAGATGGCTATCCTGATGGACGGTCAGGTAAGAATGGCACATATGGCTATTATTGCAGGCTACTCCGTAAATGGTGTTGCAAGACTTCATACAGAGATTCTGAAACATCAGGAATTAAAAGATTTCTACGAAATGATGCCGGAGAAATTCAACAACAAGACCAATGGTATCACACAGAGAAGATTCCTTCTTCATGGAAACCCGCTGCTTGCAGACTGGGTAACAGACCACATCGGAGACGGCTGGATCACAGATCTGTCCCAGATGTCAAAATTAAAACCGCTTGCAGATGATCCGAAGGCAAGAGCAGAATTTATGGATATCAAATACAAGAACAAAGAACGTCTTGCAAAATATATTCTGGAACACAATGGAGTAGAGATCGATCCGAGATCTATTTATGATGTACAGGTTAAGCGTCTTCATGAATATAAGAGACAGCTTCTTAATATTCTGCATGTAATGTATCTGTACAACCAGATCAAAGAACATCCGGAGATGTCCTTCTATCCGAGAACATTTATCTTTGGTGCAAAAGCTTCTGCAGGATATGTCCGTGCAAAAGAGATCATCAAACTGATCAACTCTGTAGCAGATGTGGTAAATAATGACCTGAGCATCAATGGAAAGCTGAAAGTCGTATTTATCGAAGATTACCGCGTATCCAACGCAGAATGGATCTTCGCGGCAGCAGATGTCAGCGAACAGATTTCTACCGCTTCCAAAGAAGCTTCCGGAACAGGTAACATGAAGTTCATGCTAAACGGTGCACCGACACTTGGAACTATGGATGGAGCCAATGTAGAGATCGTAGAAGAAGTTGGAATTGAAAATGCATTTATTTTCGGCCTCAGTTCTGACGAAGTTATCAACTATGAGAATAATGGCGGATATAACCCGCAGGAGATCTACTTCAATGACTGGGATATTAAGAGAGTCGTTGACCAGTTGATGGATGGAACTTATTCACATGGTGACCATGAGATGTTCCGCGACCTGTATAATTCACTTCTGAATACACAGGGTGGAGACAGACCGGACAGATACTTTATCCTGAAAGACTTCCGCTCTTATGCAGAAGCACAGAAGAAAGTGGAAGAAGCTTACAAAGATCCGGATCGTTGGGCTAAGATGGCACTTCTGAATACAGCAAGCTGTGGTAAATTTACTTCAGACAGAACTATTCAGGAATATGTTGATAATATCTGGAAACTGGATTATGTTACAGTTAAACCAGAAGCATAATCAGTCAAAACCTCTCATACAGTGGTATGGGAGGTTTTATTATGCGAAAATACTTCAGACAGGCAGGCTATTTTGCTGCCATTCTTATATTACTTCCGTATGTGGTTACGATTCTGCTGAATGGCAGAAGCAGTTTGGCGCAGGACAATGGGACGAGCCCGTATGTGACCGTAAAAAGTGACGAAAAGAACAGAAAAATTTCACTGGATGAATATGGGATCGGGATTCTGGCTAAAGAAATTGAGGGAGATGCGGAGGAGGAAGCGTTAAAGGCACAGGCAGTGTTGATCCGGACCAGCATTTACAAAAGCATCCAGGATGAGGGCACCAGCACTGTCCTGACGAAGGAATACTGGACCAGGCAGCAGATGGAGAGCAACTGGGGAGCAGATCATTATGGAGAATATTATGAGAAGATGAAAGCTGCGTGGGATGAGACGAGGGGACAGGTTCTGATGTATGACGGAAAGCTGATCCTGACCCCGTATCACCGGTTAAGCAACGGAAAAACAAGGTCTGGAAATGAAGCGTTTGGTTCAGAAGAGTATCCGTATCTTCAGAGTAGGGAATGTCCCGAAGATGTGGAGGCAAAAGAGGAGATGACAGTGTCCATGATCCAGGGAAGCGACATGGAAGTGACAGGAACAGACAGTGCCGGGTATGTGACAGAGGTCCGTTGTGGCAGTGAAACAGTAAATGGTGAAGAATTCCGGAGAACCTACCATCTTGCCTCGTCATGCTTTACGCTTCAGGATTATGACGGGAAGACAAGGGTTACGGCAAAGGGAATCGGGCACGGTCTTGGGATGAGCCAGTACACGGCAAAGAAGATGGCAGAGGAAGGGAAATCCTGTGAAGAAATTCTGCAATATTTTTTCACTGATGTCAGTCTGGAAGAAGTCACGGATATTGTGATCGAAAAAAACGAAAAGGGAGAATAAGTTAGTCAATTTCTGGCAAAAATATTGTCAGAGGTGATAGAATATGAATAAAAAGCAGCAGTCCTCTAATAAGAGGAGAAAAAGAGCGTCGATCGGTCTTGCGGTCTGCTTTGCCGCTGCTATTGTGCTTACAGGAGCCTATACATGGAGAAATTACCGGGCAAATGTGAAGGATGAGCAGGCAAAGATCGAGGAAGAACAGCAGGCGAAAGAGGAAGAAATCAAAAGAAATACGGAAGAGACAAGCAGTATTGCAAAGAAAGCGCTGGAAGATGAAGAACCTGTGACAAAAGAGGACAGCCAGGCTGCAAATACGGCAGCAGATGGAAGTACAGCAAGCCGGATGGATACATGGGAGACGGACAGCACGCAGACCGCAGGAACGGCAATGAACCTGAATTTCGGGGAGGACAGCCAGCTTCTGTGGCCGGTGGACGGCAATGTGCTGATGAGCTACAGTATGGATAAAACCGTATATTTTTCTACATTGGATCAGTACAGATATAATCCGGCGATGATCATATCCGGTGCGGTGAACGATAACGTGATCGCAGCAGCACCGGGTCTTGTAAAATCCATTGATAACTTTGCGCAGACGGGAATCACGGTGACACTGGATATGGGGAATGGCTACGAGTGCATGTATGGACAGCTCAAGGAAGTGCAGGTGAAAGTCGGTGATTATCTGGAAGCGGGAAATGTGATCGGATATCTGGAGATTCCGACCAAGTATTACAGTCTGGAAGGCTGCAATCTGTATTTTGAGATGTTAAAAGATGGTCAGCCGGTCAATCCGATGGACTATCTGGCTGAAGAATAAGAGCAGAAGAAAGGAAGAGGGGCTTTTTGGTCCCTCTTTGAAGCGATGAATTATACATATATTTTAAAATGCAAGGATGAAACATTATATACCGGTTGGACGAATGATATTGAGAAGCGTCTGGAAGCGCATAATGCCGGGAAAGGCGCAAAATACACCAGATCCAGGAGACCGGTGGAGCTGGTGTATCTGGAGCAGTTTGAGACAAAGGAAGAGGCGATGCGGCGGGAGTATGTGATCAAGCATATGACGCGGAGGGCGAAGCTTGGGCTGGTGATGAGCTATAAAGAGACGGGGCAGTAGGGCATGAAACAGGAGAAGCAGATTTGCTTCTCCTGTTGGCATTTTGTGCGGAATAAAAAATTACTTCCGCAGCTTTAGTGGGGCGAGATTTCTGGATTTTTCGAGGATGCAAGGTTTACAATAAAGAATACATTACAACAAAGTGGCAGGCACTTCCGCCCATCACGAAGAGGTGGAAGATTTCGTGGCTGCCGAAATTCTTATGCTTACTGTTGAAAATCGGAAGCTTCAGTGCATAGATCACACCGCCGATTGTGTAAATGATTCCGCCGGCGAGAAGCCATCCGAATTCTGCACGTGTCAGATTGTTGAGGATCTGACTGAATGCGAGGACACAGATCCATCCCATACTAATGTAGAGGACGGAGGATACCCATTTCGGGCAGAATACCCAGAACCCTTTAATAATAATTCCAGTGATTGCGATACCCCATACAAGTGCGAGCATGATAAGTCCGGTTCTGCGTTCCAGTACCAGCAGGCAGATTGGTGTGTAGCTTCCGGCGATCAGTACGAAGATCATCATATGGTCGATCTTTTTCAGGATCGTGTTGACACGTTCGGAAAGATCAAAGGTATGGTAGGTTGTGCTTGCGGCGTATAAAAAAATCAGGCTGACTGCATAGATTGCAAGCGAGATCAGGTAAATCCGGCTCGGTTCGTGGGCTGCTTTTATTAAAAGTGGAAATGCGGCGAAAATTGCCATCAGCATGCCGATAAAATGTGTGATTGCACTTCCTGGATCTTTAATATGTTTCTTTTTCATCATAAATCCCTCCTTAGAGATGAATAATTAAAACCATTACATGTAGTAATCAATACTACATTAAGTATATGAGTATATTATACCGTTTATGCATAAAATGCAAGTGAAAATTGACTTTTTAAAAATTATTTGTTAGAATATAACGCGAATGTTACGATGCTCTTTACTTGTATTGTCACCAAGTAAGGAGTTTTTTATTGTGCATTGCGACGGATAAGGAAGTTGGCGCAAGCGACCGCCGCAGGCGTGAGATGCGCCCCGGCAGAGTTTATATGATGGAGTTTAAGGTCATATTTGTAATTGGTATTGTAGTAGAAAGGATAATGGATGGAAACAGTTAGATTTGAAGAAATGGGGCTTTCGGAAGAGATTCAGAAAGCAGTAAGATACATGGGATTTGAGGAGGCTTCACCGATTCAGGCGAAGGCGATTCCGGCGATGATTAGCGGGATCGATCTGATCGGGCAGGCACAGACTGGAACCGGTAAGACCGCAGCATTCGGAATTCCGATTCTGGAAAAGGTAGACCCGAAGCTGAAAAAGCTGCAGGCGATCGTTCTCTGCCCGACCAGAGAGCTTGCAATCCAGGTGGCAGACGAGATCCGCAACCTGTCCAGATATATGCATGGAATCAAGGTTCTGCCGATTTACGGAGGACAGGATATCGTAAAGCAGATCCGTTCCTTAAAGAGTGGAACACAGATCGTCATCGGAACTCCGGGGCGTGTGATGGACCACATGCGCAGAAAGACAATGAAGCTGGATTTTGTACACACGGTTGTGCTTGATGAAGCAGATGAAATGCTGAACATGGGATTCCGTGAGGATATCGAATTTGTATTAAGTGGTGTTCCTGAGGAGCGCCAGACTGTGCTTTTTTCGGCAACCATGCCGAAGCCGATCATGGAGATTACAAAGAAATTCCAGAATAACGCAAAAGTGATCAAAGTTACAAAAAAGGAACTGACTGTTCCGAATATTGAGCAGTATTATTATGATGTAAAGCCGAAGAAAAAAGAGGAAGTTCTTTCCAGACTTCTTGATATTTATTCACCAAGGCTTTCGGTTGTATTCTGTAATACGAAGAAGCAGGTAGATCTTCTGGTAAATGCACTTCTCGGACGCGGATATTTTGCGGCAGGACTTCACGGGGATATGAAGCAGGAACAGAGAGACCGCGTGATGCAGGGATTTCGGACCGGTAAGACAGAGATACTGGTAGCGACGGATGTGGCGGCCCGTGGAATTGATGTAGATGAAGTGGAAGCAGTATTTAATTATGATCTCCCGCAGGATGATGAATATTATGTACACCGTATCGGTCGTACCGGACGCGCAGGACGCGAAGGAAGAGCATTTTCTTTCGTATCAGGAAAAGAAGTTTACAAGCTGAAAGAGATCCAGAGATACTGCAAGACGAAGATCTATGCACAGAAAGTTCCGTCACTGAATGACGTTGCGAATACTAAGATGGAAAATATTCTGGATGATGTGGAGCGTGTGATCGAGCAGGAAGATCTGGATATGATGATCAATGCGATCGAAGAACGTGTCAATAATTCTGAATTTACAGCGATGGATATGGCAGCAGCATTTTTGAAGATCTGCTGTGGAATGACAGAGGATAATAAAAATACAGAGGAAAGTGACTGGGAATTTGGAGATACCGGTGCAGGTGAGGACGGAATGGTACGTCTGTTCATCAATATTGGTAAGAAGCAGAGAGTACGTCCGGGAGATATTCTTGGTGCAATCGCCGGGGAAAGCGGAATGGATGGAAAGCTGATCGGAACGATTGATATGTATGATAAGTATACATTTGTTGAGGTGCCGAGGGAATATGCCCGTGAGGTACTGAACGCGATGAAGAATGTGAAAATTAAAGGGAAGACGGTGGCTGTGGAGCCGGCGAACCAGAAATAGGAGGTCGAGCCAGCTCGAATGCGCTGCGCTACTTCTCGCTGCAGGCTGTCGCCTAATAGGGATAAATAGAAGAGCCCCTGGAAGAATGAATAAATTCGTTCTTCCAGGGGCTCTTCTATTTATCCCTGCTCGGCTTGTAGCTTAGCCAAAGTAGCGTTTGAGTAATCCTTCGAATGCTTTTCCGTGTCTTGCTTCGTCTCTTGCCATTTCATGAACTGTGTCATGGATTGCATCGAGGTTTGCAGCTTTTGCACGTTTTGCAAGGTCGAATTTACCTGCTGTTGCGCCGTGTTCTGCTTCTACTCTCATTTCAAGGTTCTTCTTTGTGCTGTCTGTTACAACTTCGCCAAGAAGTTCTGCGAATTTAGCAGCGTGTTCTGCTTCTTCGTGAGCAGCTTTTTCCCAGTAAAGTCCGATTTCCGGATAGCCTTCTCTGTGAGCTACTCTTGCCATTGCAAGATACATTCCTACTTCTGAACATTCACCTTCAAAGTTTGCTCTGAGGTCGGCAAGGATGTCTTCGCTTACGCCTTTAGCTACTCCAACTACATGCTCTGCAGCCCATTCTCTTTCGCCTTCTTTTACTTCTGTGAACTTGTCAGCGCCTACGCCACATACTGGACATTTCTCCGGTGCTGCTTCGCCTTCGTATACATAACCACATACTGTACAAACAAATTTCTTCATAATAATAATCTCCTTTTCTTTTTTTGATAGTATATTTGATTTCTTTTAGTTAGCAATATTAGTAACTGTTACTGATATTAAGATAACATATACATTTGTCTTTGTCAACTATAATTGATAAGTTTTTTCAAAATTTCTGAATTTATACCACATAGTCAGGATTTTCTTAAACAATCACCGCAGATACCGTAGAAAAGCATGGTGTGTGATTCAATCTGACCGTCGAAACTTTCGGATGCGAGTTGGTTGATCTTATCCATGTGATCAAAATCCATATCAATCATTCGCTTGCAGCACTTGCAATAGAAATGATAATGCGGATTGGTACGTGCATCAAAACGATCGCCGCCATCGGGTGTTGTAATTTTAATCGCCTCGCCTATGTCGGCAAGCAGATTTAAATTGCGGTAAACGGTTCCGAGACTGATATTCGGGAATTCTTCTTTGATATGCATATATACAGTATCCGCTGTTGGATGTGTTGTAACAGAGGAAAGATAATCCTTAATAGCCTCACGCTGTCTGCTATATTTTAAATTTGCCATTGATGTCACCTCCTGCATAAAGATAATAATAATAATTACTAACATTATATTATAATAGTATTCTTATAATGTCAATAAAAAAGATGTTGGGTTCAAAAGGTATTTTGCCCCCTTTGATATCAGATTGCTACGTGCTTTGCATTCTAGCAATTCTCTAAAAAATTGTATATTGAATATAAAGAATAAAAAATGGAAATACTGTTAAGCGAGATGTAACAATTTGTAACAAATATGACGAAAAAACAATGCATATAAAGAACGGTGTAGAATTGTGTAATACGAAATAAATGAGTAAAACTTGACAATGTGAAATTTGATTGATATAATATCACCGTAACAAATGTAACAATTCTGTAACATTTACAAAAGATAAGAATACATGAAGGAGGGAGATTTATGCATTCAAATCTAAAAAAAGGATTGTTCCTGGTTACTTTTCTGGGGATGACAGTATCTCCGGGAATTTCGGTTATGGCAGCAGATGGGGACACCGCAGAAGCTGCAAAAATGCCGGGCGTAGGGATAGAAGCGGTATTGAAAGATTTTTATTCTCAGAACAGGGAGATTAAAGCTGAGGATTATCTGGTACCGGAAAATAAGGGCGAGTATTTAGATATGGCATTTGCCAATGTAACGAGTTTTCTGTATGTCAGAAGCGAACCGACAAAGGAAAGTGAATATGTCGGAAAGCTGTATCCGGGATACGCGGCGAAGATCACAGGTCCTGTGGGAGAATGGACGGCAGTCGAGTCGGGAGATGTCACCGGATATGTAAAAACAGAATATATACTGACAGGAGCAGAGGCGCAGACGTATGCGGAGAATCTGGTAACGGAAGCGCAGCAGGAAGGAAAAGAAGAAGCAGAAGCATTTACCTATGCAGTGTCCAGAAAATCCGAAGAAGCGCAGATGACGCAGGAAGTCCAGGGGAATGTACAGCAGACGGAGACTACCGAGGTTTCCGCACAGCCGGCGTCAAATGGACAGGTGATCGTCGATTATGCATGCCAGTTTATTGGGAATCCGTATGTCTGGGGCGGCACAAGTCTGACAGATGGGGCAGACTGTTCCGGATTTGTACAGTCTGTATTTGCACATTTTGGAATCAGTCTTCCACGGACAACGTATGACCAGATCAATGCCGGCGTGGAGGTAAGCTATGATCAGGCGATGCCGGGAGATCTGATCTGTTATGATGGCCACATCGGAATTTATATTGGGAACGGTCAGATCGTCAATGCACAGAACCCGGAACAGGGAATCGGGATTTCACCGGCGACTTATACGACAATTCTTTCAGTAAGAAGAATTGTGTAAAAGCCTGGAAACACAAGTGAAAGCAGGCATTTGAAAAATACGAAAATGCTGAATATCCGTGGGTTATCCACATTGTCCACATAAAAACATACATTTTTTGTGGAAAACGGGGGAAATATTTTACAAAAGCAAAACAACCTTAATATCCGAGCAATACAGTCGGATATTAAGGTTGTTTTTTGGGATAAATGGTATTATAATAAGGGATACGAAAAGTAAAGGAGGAAGAAAGATGGCAGTCGAAGTAACAAAAACAATGACAATTGGCGAATTGCTTCAGGTAGCTCCACAGACAGCACCGGTTCTTATGGAAGTTGGAATGCATTGTCTTGGATGCCCGGCTTCACAGGGTGAGTCTCTTGAAGAAGCAGCAATGGTTCATGGAATTGATGCAGATCTTCTTATCGCAAAGATCAACGCACTCTTAGCAGCTGAAGCATAGACCGTGAATAAATAAAAGATATAATTTAACGGGGACGACAGATCATTAATCTGCCGTCCCCGTCTTTTTTCGCCAAGTTAAAAATTGTGGATTTGTCTGTTATTTAAATGAAGTCAGAGTCTGTATTGCGTTTTTGGCAAGGATCATATCACAGTGCTCTTCCAGAAATGCAAGTGATATACCACCACCCTGTTCCGGTGAACCATACTCGGAGAGCATATTACAGATCCGGTTAAAATCAGAAGACGGATGCTCCCCCTGTGCAAGTGTCAGGATGTACATGTTCTCTGCCTCATCCTTGTAAAGTGTGTTCGGACCATCATACATCTCAGCTAAAAAATGACTGGCATGAATCACACTGTCAAGTCTTGAGAAAGAGAAAAGCCGGACCGGTGGAACAGAAGGTTCAGCAGGAGCTGCTTCTTTGGCTTCTGAAGCAGGAGCCTGTTCCTGGACCGGAGTATCGGCAAGTGCTTCCGGGTTCTCCGGGAGCTGGGATACAGCTTCTTTCATCTGGCGGAGAATGTCGAGAAAATCTTCGGCTCCGTCAAGCTTTTTCAGATGTTCCAGCACGGATTTGTGCTTATCAGCAGCTTCGTCCGCAGGAGTAGGTGTGAATCTGGAAAAACGGGTATCCAGTTCATCAGGATCATCAACTTTGGTTATATTCAGAACAATAGAATCACCGGCGGTCGGGATTGCTTCGATCATCAGTGGCAGATTGTCACTTTCGAATCCAAATTCAGAAGCGGCCTGCTGCATCATCTCGCGGAATAAAGACTTTGCCTTCTCGGAGCCGTAAGCAAGCTCGCTGAGCTTTAACTGTCTCTGGGCGAGATCATCACGGGTAAGTGTGCAGCGAATCTGATTATCATTTATCTTTTCTATCTTCATAAAGTATCACTTCCTATTCAATCAAAAATCTATCTGAACAATTACTAATAGTATAAACAAAAAACGGAACGATGTAAACAAAATAAAAAATAAAAAATGCTTGCTTTTTTATAAACTCTTTCTTATAATGGCGTTACAGGAAAATAAGACAGACCAGTCAATCGCACAAATCTTGAATTTATCATACGCATTTCGCACACAGCGTACAGAATCAAGTACATTCAGGTCATATCAGACGATTTATCAACAGAACCTAACAATTGAACCGAAGTATGGACAGTGATCATTTTCTTGTCATCGGAAAAAGCACAGGAGAAGTAATATATCACAAGTGTTGCCTTATGGTCGCTTTTTGCCGTAAAAACTGTCTGACTCAAGGGGGAAATATGGACGAGCAAGAGAAAAAGTATCAGGATTTATTTACGGAACTGACAAATTATGAGCGTAGCGGTGTCCGGATGCAGATGAATGGCTTTCCGGCAAGTCCGCTTCAGATCGTGTCAGCGCATATGGTAAGAGAAGAAAGTAATTATATGCGGGATTATATTCTGGATGAACAGGGAATGATCCGGGAACTGGATTTTAACAGTATAGAAACAGACCATTCACAGGTGGAATGAAAAAAGCAGAGCCCCCTCGCCAGGACATGACCTGTGGGGAATGGAAATAGTTCTCAGATGTGTACAAATGGCAGATATATGTGGTATAATAACCTAAAGTATGCGCATATTACAAGCTTAGTTAAGCTGTGAAAATATGCTGCAAACAGGAGGTGTCATGTGGACGAAAGAAGAATGACCAATGAGCAAAGGGAAAGAGAGCGCAGACGCAAAGCTGCGGCAGCAAGAAAAGCTGCTGCAAGATACGAGGATCCGGGCGTAGGTTATCAGAGACGGAGAAGAGCAAAAAAAAGACGTCGCCGTGTCAGAAACGTGTGTATTGCATTGCTGGTGATCTTTATAGTTGTCATTGGGCTTGCCGGTGGAACAATATACTGGATAAAGTATGGGCCGACAAAAGAAACCTATGATTTGAATAAATATTTTGGAATTACGGCAAAGTCGCAGATGGGTGTAACGATCAACAACGAGGTACTGGATGCTCAGGCAATTACAGAAGGCGGAACTGCATATCTGTCTTATAACTTTGTACAGGATTATATCAGCGATCGTTTTTACTGGGATTCCAATGAGCATATACTTTTGTATACACTGCCGAGAGATATGGTAAAGGCAGCGGCAGACAGTAAGGATTATTCTGTTTCAGATACTGTGAACAGTGAGGATTATACAATTGTAAAGACAGAAGGAGATACAGCATATATTGCATTGGATTTCCTGCAGAAATATGCAAATTTTGACTACGAAGTTTATAAAGATCCGGCAAGAGTCGTGATCACCAGTAAGTTTGGAGAGCGTCAGATGGCAAAGGTTAAGGATGATTCCCAGGTAAGGATTCTGGGAGGTGTAAAAAGTCCGGTGCTCGAAGAAGTGAAAAAGGGAGATAAGCTTACGGTTCTTGAAGATGTAAGTGACTGGAAAAAAGTCTGTACAAAGTCCGGAATTGTCGGGTATATTCAGAAGTCAAAGCTGAAGGATGCCAAGAAAGAGACAATCTCAAGAGAATTTGAGGAACCGGATTATACAGGAATCAAGAAAGATTACAAGATCAATCTGGTATGGCATCAGGTCACAAGTGAAGCTGCCAACGAAGGGATTGAAGATGCGCTTGCAGCTACAAAAGGACTCAATACGATTTCCCCTACATGGTTCAGTGTAACGGATAATTCCGGAAATATCAGTTCCATTGCAAGTACAGACTATGTGGATTATGCACATCAGTGTGGACTGGAAGTATGGGCGCTGGTTGATAATTTCGACCAGAATGTAGACGATATGGAGCTGCTCAGTCATACTTCAAGCAGGGAGAATCTGGAGAATCAGCTGGTAAATGCAGCACTTCAGAATGGAATTGATGGAATTAACGTGGATTTTGAACAGATACCGACGGATGTCGGAGATCATTACATTCAGTTTATCCGGGAGCTTTCTGTGCTGTGCCGGGTGAACAATCTGGTCCTTTCTGTAGATAATTATGTGCCGAAGGGTTATAACACACATTATCACAGAGAAGAACAGGGGGTTATGGCAGACTATGTGATCATTATGGGATATGATGAACATTTTGCCGGTTCCTATGAAGCAGGTTCTGTGGCATCTTACAATTATGTAAAAGAGGGAATTGAAGAAACCCTGCGGGATGTACCGGCAGATAAGGTGATCAATGCAGTGCCATTCTATACAAGGCTGTGGAATGAGACACCGAAGACGGACGAAGAGCGTGCGGAAGATCAGGGAACCGAGGCTGAAAGCTATTCAATGAAAGTTACCAGCGAAGCACTTGGCATGGAAGAAGCGGCACAGCGGGTAAGCGAAGCCGGAGCAACTGTGACATGGGATGATACGGCGAAGCAGAACTATGCAGAGTGGCAGGGAGATAACGATTCAACCTACAGGATCTGGCTGGAGGATGCTTCTTCACTTGAAGTCAAACTCGGACTTATGAAGGACAATAATCTGGCAGGAACGGCGGCATGGAAACTTGGATTTGAGACTTCCGATATCTGGGATCTGATTCAGAAATATGTAAACTGATTACATAATGAGAAAGGTATAGAAAAGAGCTTTCCATGCATATATTTGTAAAAATATATGCAGGAGGCTCTTTTTTTGAATAAAAAAATCAGTGAAATGGTAAAAAGGGGGGAAAACTATTTTCAAGAGCAAAATAAAGTGGATTCTGGCTCTTATTTTACTGACGGGATGTATTTATGGCAGCTATACATTAAGCAGGTATACCGAGGCGGCTCAGGTGGAGGCAAAGCAGGCTCAGGTAATCCTGGATGCCGGACATGGAGGTTGTAGATAACGCAAGTGATGAAAACAACGAAAATACAAGGAGAAAGGCAACTGTTGTACCTATTAAAATAGAATATGTGTGAGAGGACAAGCCTTTTAATAATGTAGACGTTCAGAAATGAGCGTCTATTTTTATACCCAAAATGAAAGGAGCATTAGATTTA
>ENA-OROU01001328-OROU01001328.1-human-gut-metagenome-genome-assembly--contig:-NODE-1328-length-21404-cov-21.443580_pt1 | contig 21404 bp, 19 predicted proteins | sample MGYA00242131_ERZ509054 | MGnify/ENA primary metagenome ERZ509054 (study PRJEB26280, sample SAMEA2338749) | human gut metagenome | biome: human gut; feature: human-associated habitat; material: faeces... | reverse complement strand
CTTGTTTTGTTGCGTGTTTCCACGCAGATTGTCAAGGAACAAAGCGCACAAAATAAAGGGTCTGCGTGTCGTTGGGATTGACCACGACGGTCTGCGTGCGGCTGTTCTCATCGATGGTGTAACCGGGGATCGATTTCACCTCCGTCGCTACTATGGTGCCGGAAATACCGGAAATGGAGATTTTACCCGCCTTATCCGTCCGATACAGTCCGGTGGAGGACAGCGTCCCGCCCGCAGCATCTACATACGAGCCATCCGCATAGACAATCTTGAACTCGACTCCCTCCAGTGGCTCCTTTGTCACGGAATCCTGCTTTACGATGATAAGATTGCCCTTGGGCTGATTGCGGAACTCCACCGTGACAACTTCATTGGACTTGACCTTGACTGTCTGAGGCGTATCATCCAACAAATAGCCGTCCTTTGCGCGAGTCTCCTTAATAATGAGTGTTGTGCCGGGAACAATGTCCGTAATGGTAAAAGTACCTGCGCTGTCCGTCACAAACTTGCCGTTGGAAGTTCCAATGAGATTGCCGTCGGAATCTGTGACAAGGAACTCCACATCGGAGATGGGAGCGTTCGTCACAGCGTCTACCTTTTTCACCAAAACGCCGCCCCTGGGCTGGTTGCGGAACTCCAGCGTCATCACGGAATTGCGTTTGATTTTGATGCTCTGCGGCGTATCGTCCAGGATGTAGCCATCCTTGGCACGCACTTCTTTTGCGATGACCGTCATGCCGGGGGTCAGACCGTCAATGCGGATGGTGCCCGCGCTATCGGTCACATACTTTCCGTTGGCGTTGCCGATCACACTTCCGTCCGAATCGGTGATGAAGAACTCTACATCGGAGATGGGTGCGCCGGTCACGGCGTCCTTTTTCACAACAAGCAACGAGCCCATCCTATCGTTACCGAAGGTCACGGTGATCACGTCCTGATCCTTGCCGGAGAGATAAACGGTTTCCGTGGCGTCGGTGATCACATACCCGTCCGGCGCGGAGATCTCCTCGCAGACATAAGTGCCTGCGGCAAGGCCCGTTAAAATGGCGGTTCCGTTTTGCGAGGTTTTGATCTCTCCAACCACGGTACCACCCGTACCGGAGGTGCCGCCAAGGTAGCGGATTCTAAACCATGCACCTTCCAGCGGCTGACCGCTCTCGCTGTCCACCTTGCGGATGATGATGGCGGAAAGGGGCGTGTTCTCAAAGGTCAACACCTTGCTCTCACCACCGGCAATGAAGCATTCCTGCGTGGCAGGCTCCTTGATGGCGTACCCGGACGCCGGTTCCAATTCCGTTACTTTGTACCAGCCATCCTTGATCTCGGGGAGAATGATTTTTCCGCTTGCGTCAGAAAAGTAAGTGCCGAGGTCGTTGAGCTCACCGGTGTCGGTGTGGTTGCTGCCATACCAGATCTGGAACTTGGCGCCCTTGACGGGATCACCGGTGACGCTATCTACCTTGCGGATCTCCAGACTGGGCTTGAGGGCGTTGAAGAAGGTGACGGTAGAGGTTTCACCGGGTTTCAGCGCCACTTCCTGGGGGATGGGGCAGAGAATGACATGACTGGGGACATTGATCTCCGTTACTTTGAATGTGCCAACAGGAACAGAGTCGAGGAAAATCCGCCCATGGTTATCGGTCGTGGCGCTGGTAGAAAAGCTGCCGTCGATCTGCTCGATGCGGTAGGTCACGCCCTCGATGGGCTCACCATTGGCGATGTTCTTCTTGACAATTTCAAGACCGGGCTTTTCATAGTCAACGAAAGTGACCTCGCTGGTCTTGCCGGGACGCAGCGCCACGGTCTGCTCGGTATTGATTACGATGTACGGCTCGGGAACGGATTCCTCACGCACAACATAGACACCGGCAGGAATGGCCGGGAGTGTTGCGGAGCCGTCCGTCCCGGTCGTGACGGAGGTGGAATAGCTGCCGGTGACGGACTTCACCGAGAACACTGTGCCGGCGATGGGCTTACCGCTCATGGCATCCCGCTTGGTGATCTTCATATCGGGCAACTCATAATTAGTCGCCGCAACGCTGTATTCGCGGTCACCTTCGGAAACATCTACATAAACACTTTTGGGCGTGGGATCAACACAGAAGCCGTCCGGTGCAGCGGTTTCCACGAAGCTCCAAAGGCCGGTGGCGGCGTTCTCAACATAGATCTCACCCTGCGCATTGGTAATGTCGCTGCCGACGATCTGCCCGTTGAAATAGATGCTGAAACGTGCACCGGCGAGACCGGTTGTGGTTCCACCGGCAGTTTTTTTCAGTACGATCTTGCCAACGCCAGCAGGCGGTGCAGGTTCTTCTCCGCCGCCTCCGGGCTTATCCTGAGTGACCAGTTTGCGGGGACCATAATAATTGAAGAATGACTGATTTTTGCGGTTACTGGAAATTGCGTATACCGCCCATTTTGCACTCTGGTCCTCCACAATGGATGCAGACTTACCCTGTGCAGTGTACTCTTCAATCTGGCGCTGGAACTCGGCGTCCTCCTGTGATTTCTGCTCCAAAAGCCAGTCGATGAGGCTCAGATACAGATCATAGGTGTCAGCGTTGGCGTAGCCGCCCGCGTCGCCGTCTCCACCGGGCTCGCCTTTATAGCTTTGGTGATCCCACACATACGTCTGCACGGCCATAAAAAGCTGGCCAACATTGGATGCCTTGCAGTCGTTGAGGTAGGTCATCATCCACTTGACATTCTCAACGGTCGCGGCGTCCATTTCACTGAGGCCGCTGTTCGTGACAGCCGACTGCAATACCGCATCTGCATCTGCACCGGTGCCGGACGTCCATGTAAAGGAATTCAGGTACGAAGGCGTTGCGTAATGATAGCCGAGGCCGCTATCCATGCAGTACACGAGCTTACCGTCCACAAGCGGCGGGCGGTAGCTGTACGGGGTACCGTTGGCGAGCAGGCGCGTGCTCCAATATGCCTGATTGGTGGTAATTTTGAGGCCGGAACCCGTGTTCGACGCGGCAAAAGCCGCAGTCGGCAGCAGGCTCAAGATCGTCACCAGCGTTAAAAGCAGTGACAACAGGCGTTTTTTCATAGGTTTCATAGGGTTCTCCTTTCTAAAAATGCGTAATAAAAAGAGCAGACCTTGCCGATCTGCTCTTGCGTGAGAGATGATGATTTATTTGTTCGTGGGTGTATCCACCCGAGTGATGGAATAGCCATCGTAGAGGAAAAGCTGGACACAGTACCAGCACGGGTCACCAGTACCATTGACACCCCTTGCCAGCCCAACGCCGATCTCTGACAGCTTCGGATTGACCATGTTCTTATGATGAACCGTTGAGGCATACCAATCCGCAACTGCTCGTTCGGCAAGTGTCTGGTCAGACAGCACCCAATCTGCGATGCGATGGATATTTTCGGCCATGTAAGGACAATCCGTGGCGGTATTGAATTTTCTGCCATCCGGCCTTGTGTGAGAATAGACGGTATGCGTAGCCATCTCATTGGCGCGGACCTGCGCCGCCTGCATGAGCCTGTCGTTGACACGCAGCACAGCAACGCCATTTTCACGCCGCAGCGCATTGGTGCGGTCCACAATATCCTGTTTCATGGCATCCACATCATCGGCAGGCGTCGTAGCCTCCGGCTGTGAAGCAGGTCCGCTGGTCTCCGCTTTCACCGGCGCGATGCCGGTGTAGGGCTTGCCGCTCTCTACCTGCACACATTTGGCATCGCCGTCCCAATAAACCTCGAAACCAACAGCCTTGCCGATGTCCCGAAGCCGCACATAGTTGCTGCCGTTGATGACATAGGCTTCCATCTGCGCTTCTTTTCCATCTACGACAACGCGATGGGTGCTGCGCTCGGCCACGATCCCGGCAGCATACGCCGTGGTAGTGACGCCAGCCAACAGCAGGCAGGTAAGAAAACCGGCTGCAAAACTTCCTCGCTTCATGGTGTGTACCTCCAAATTCTTTGATGGCTTCATGGTATCGCGGATACCGCCGTGTGTCAAAAAATCCGCCCTGATTTTTCAGAGCGGATTTTTAGTTACACTTCGCTGAGCAGGAAGTCCAGCGCCTTTACGATTTTGATACCGTCCACGTCGCTGATAAGGTCGCAGTCCATGGCAATTACGATCTTCTCGTAATTGTCCTGCACAGCTTGCAGCGGCGCAAGCTCCCGTGCGCGGGTTTCGGGGGCGTTCATGTTGTCAGTGACCTGGATATACTTTTTCTCGTTCATCTTCGTTGCGATGAAGTCGATCTCCTTTTCACCGACCTTGCCGATAGCCACCTCATAACCACGCCGCAGCAGTTCAAAATAAACGATGTTTTCCAGAATGTGTCCCACATCGCCGCCACGATTGCCTAACAGATAGGTGCGGAGGCCGGGATCGACGATATAGTATTTGCCCAGCGTCCGCAGATAGTCCTTCCCCTTGATGTCAAAACGCTTGACCTCATAAAAGATATAGGACTCCAACAGTGCGTCGATATAGGCAGAGATGGTCTGCACCGCAGGCTTGGCCTTTCTGCCATCATCCAACAGGCCCTCGCTGACAAGGGTGCGCCCGATGGACGCCGCCGAGGTGTTGTTGCCGATGTTGTCAGCCAGAAACAGAATGATCTTGCGAAGTAGCAGCGCGTCGGTAACGGCCCGCTGTTCTTTCCGTTTGCCGCGTTCCAGAATATCCCGCACAACAACAGCGGAATAAATGCCGTCCAGTAGCATATTGGCGCGCTCCTGATCCAGCTCCGCCTCGGCCAGTGCGGGCATACCGCCAAACTGTGCGTAGGCTTCAAACAGGTCGCGCAGCTCATACGCTTCGCCGTCTTTTCCCTTGGCGCGCTGTTTCATAGTGCCGTTGGGGGCTTTGTACTCCTCCAGCAGATAGCCGTGGAAGTCCAAGAATTCGCGGAAGGACAGCGGCAGCATCTTGATCTCCACATAGCGTCCGGACAGATACGTGGACAGTTCGGAGGAAAGCAGGTAGGCGTTGGAACCGGTCACATAAATGTCGCAATCCAGATCCACACGGAAGGAATTCACGGCATCCTGCCAGTCCCGAACCTTCTGCACCTCATCTAAAAAGAGGTAGAGCCGCTTGCCCTTGGGTGCGCGTTCCATCACATACTGATAAAGCTGCTTGCTGTCCATATCGGCAAACTGCATGGACTCAAAGTTCATCGAGAGGATCTGTTCCTCCATGACGCCTTGTTCCCGCAGATGTGCCATCATCAATTTCAGCAGGCTGGATTTGCCGCAGCGCCGGATTCCGGTCACGACCTTGATGACCTCCATATCCTGAACGGAAATGAGCTTATCAAGGTACTGCGATCTGTTTTTTAACTCCATGATTCTGTCACCACCTTTGTCAGCCATTATATCACCCCCTTTGCGTCAAGTAAAGTTTTTAACATCAATGTGAATAACTTTTTTCTTGTCGGAATTATTCACATCAATACTACTTCTGTCGAGCCTGCACACACCAGCGATAATCCGGCTGATTCATCACGCAGGTGACAAGGGTGATGATGTTCTCCGTGCTGTCGTTTAGGACGCTGGTATCGTCCACGCCGATCTTACTGACAGAGTACACTTCATAGCTGCGGGTGCCGAGCTGGGTGGTCAGCTTGATGGTGTCCCCAATGTCAAGAGTGTGAATTTTGCCAAAGTGATTATTCACGCCGCGATTATGGCCCGCAATCGCCACATTGCCTTCCCAAATGGAGGTGCTGGCAAAATGTCCTGCGCCCTTGCGGAGCGCGTCCGCGTCCGTCCCCTGATACACCTTGACAGACAGACCGAGGGTGGGGATTTTCAGTGTACCGAGGTAGCCGCCGCTGTAATAGAGGTCTTTCGTGACCGCGGTGTACTTCACCGGCGTGTAAGAACCGGTATTTCCGCTGCTACTGCCCGAAGTCGTAGGCGGCAGGACGGTCACACCGCCTGTGCCGCTGATTGTTCCCGCGACTGAACCGCTCACAAGGTTTGGTGTCAGCAGTTCCCCGGCATTCAGCGTATAAGAGGTAGGCGAGCCAAAAGCAGGCGGGATGTAGGCGGCGTTTTTGCTGCGGTCGGTGTTTGCAGGCTTATCCATCGTGACATAAATGGTATCGTCCGAGGTGGGGCGTCCGAACAGCCCTGCGTCCGGACCGTCAAAGTGATACTCCAATGCCGATGCAGGCATGGAAAAAGCCGCCAGCATACAGCAGGCGGCCAGCAGAGTGGTCAGATATTTCTTCATGCGGCGTAACCTCTTTTCTTATTGATGTAGTGCTTGTAGCCTTTGTAACCGGCATAGCCGCATCCACCCAGCGCCGCAGCTCCCACGGGGATCAACAGCCACAGCCAGTTAAAATTACTGCGTCCGGTTTTCACTGCCGCATTCCCAACACTGGAAAAGACAGCGGTATAGACCACCGTATCACAGCTTGTACGGGTGATGTTACCCTTGTAGTCCGCCGTGACGGTGTAGCCGGTGGCGTATTTGCTGGTGGCGGTGCCGGTGTAGCTTGCCACGGCGGTATAGCGAATGGGAATGTCATAGCCGTCCGTGGGATCAACAGCCGCCTCCTGCCAGCTCACATCGGCAAGCGTCAGGGTGCGGCCATTTTCATTCACGGACTTGGGAACAAGGGACACATCCGCGTCAGAGAGGTTGGGATAGGTGCGCTCCGCCGTCACCATGCGGCTGCTGGTCCCGTAGCCCGCTGCCTCCACCTGAATGGTAGTGTGGTCAAGGGACAGGACACCCTCATAGCCGTCCTCGGTCTTGACCTCCAGCTTCGGCTCCAGCATTTTCAGAATTTCCGCCATATCTTTGGTCTTGCTCTCCAGCGTGACCACCTCGATATGTTCCCGCGCGTCCGTTTCTGTCTGGTCATTTTTCAGCAAATCAAGGAGCGTATAGGTGCGGCCCTCGCGCTCAAAGTCAGCGGTGGGGATCGTGGCGGGATCGTCCTTTGCGGTCAGGTAGTAGACCTTTTCCAGACGGTAGACACCGTTTTCCTCGCTGGCTCTGACCTCGGCGGGATAGGCGGAAATGCCGGGGAGTGTATCTGCGGCAGTAATCATGGCAGTTACCGGATCAGCCTCCTTGATGGGTTCAGCGGAAACGGCCAGAGCCGTGCTGCTCATAGCGCACAATGTCACTGCCATGCACAGCAAAAGCGGAAGTTTCTTTTTCACAGATTTCACCCCCTTCAACGGACAGGCCGGTTCTGCTCCGACTGCTTGCGCTCCTGCGGAGAGATCTCACGCTGAATATCATTTTGCAGCTTACGGAAATACTTTTGCAAGCTGTCCACCACGCCGCGGCGATCCTGCACCTCCATACCGTCAAAGACCTGCCCCACGCGGCTCACATCAGGCTGCGGGGTCTCCACGCCGAAATTGCGGCAGAGCATATAGCTGACGCTCTCGGCGTCCATGGCGCAGTCCTCACGGGTATAGTAGGGATAGCGTCCGTGGTCATGGATACCGGCGTGGACGATCTCACGGGAGAGCGCCGCAAAGATCTTGCTGTCGATCAGGCGGCTGGATACCGTAATGCTCTGCGTCTTAGGATCATAAACAGCATCCTGATACATGGTGCTGCTGGTGACCACGGGAACGGGGGAGCTGTCCAGCAGTCGGCGCAGGGCGGCGTCCATTTCCGGTGTATTGTCTTTCAGGCTCAGCGCCGGAACACCGGCCTTGCCGTGGGTCTGCGTCACATCAAAAACACGCCCGATCTTATAGCCGTGATACTCCCTTCCGTCCTTCACATAGGTGTCTGACACACGGATCTTCATGCCGTTCTCATCGCGGTTAACGCTGCGCCCCAGCCGGTTCCACACCTCCAAGCTATTGATGTAGGTGATCTCCGGGTTCTGCGCCATCGCCAGCATCACATTGGATGCGCTGTATCGCGGGTTAATGGCCTGCGTGTCCAGATAATGCAGATATGCGCCGGGTTCACTGGTGACGTGCATGACCGCATCGTCGGAAAGCTGCCCCAATTCCTCGCGCTCCGCTGTTTTCTTTGCCTTCCAGTCCTCGTCCCTCTGCTGCTTCTGCTGGATCAAATCGTCTAACTTTGCCATGTTCCTTTCTCCTTTTCGAAATCAATTTATTCCCGCGTAGGCATAGCCTTTTGAATGGCTTCCCGCACGGTGTCCTTGGTAGGGGCCGTGCCATCCCGTTCTGCCGCGGCTTGCAGCGCCATCAGGCGGCTGCGGACAGAGGGGCGGGCATCAACTTTCTCCGCAGCCGGTTCCGTAGACACTCTCGCACCAGTCCCGCGCGCCTTCGAGCTGCTCTCGGACGGAGCGCGGGCGTTCTCTTTTTTTGCGGCAGTATCCTCCTTCACCGGGGCGGGATAGCCCATGCGCTCAAAAATTCGGTTGATCTGCTTGGCGTCCTTGGCTTTTGCCATAATTTCTACCGTCCCGGTCTTTTCCACCTTGTTGACGATGGGGTAAAAGAGGACGCCATAGCGTTTGGCTTCCATCTGAAAGCCCTTCAAGTCCTCCTGCTTGACGGAAAAGATCGTCAACTCCTCGCCGTCGTGGATCAGGCGCTTGAGGTTGGTCTTGCCGGCGAGCTTCTGATTGTCGTTGGCAAGGGCAATCAGTAAGGCGGCAAGGTTTTTCGCCCCCAGCCCTGCCAGCTTGAGGGCACTCTCGGTGATCTGGATGCCCTCACGCACCATCAGGTCAGCGGTTTCACCGTTGGTACTCATGCTCGTGTTCCTCCTTCTTCTTTAGATTTTCCTGCCGTTCAGCCTGCGCCTGCTGGCACTGCTGGGATACCCTCGGAATGTCTGCCTGTATCCTGCGGCACAGACGCAGCTCCCCGCGCTTTTCCCGCAGGGCGGCAGTCTGCTGTTGGATCTCCGTGCTGTACTTGGCTTGTGCTTCTTCATCGCTGGTATTCCTCCTTTCCTGATAAAGTGGTTTTCTCTGTTCCTCTAACAAGCGGATGTCCCACTCCAGCACACGGATGCGCTGCTCCAGCTCCGTTTCGGTAGTGATTCCGCTTGATAAAAGGTATTTGAATTGCTGCTCATACCGCTCCAAATGAATGACCTCCCGCTTGACGGAAAAGGGCAGCTTGGGCGGCAGCTTTTTCCGCCTTCCCCCACGCAGCAGGTAGAGGTAGCGGAGATAGAGCGCATGAAAGCCGGTGATTTTCTTTTTTCGGACAGTGGCCAGCTTGCCTTTCATGCGGTAACGCTTGACGGCATGGGTGATGATCGGCGGGGTCATGCCGCTGTGCCGCTGGCGGGAGAGCCGCAGCAGAATATCCGCTTCGGTGTAGCCCTCGCCCAGACTGTCCAGGCGGATCGCCCGCTTTGCGCCGGGGGGCTTGACCGTGGTGTATTTCCGATTGGGGCTGCGGCGTACCTCGTAACCGTTCTTTCGCAGCAGCATGAGAAAGGAATCGTAGGTGTAGGCTTGCCCAATGATCGTGTCAATGTCGGCGCGGATCACGCCGCGCACGGTGGGCTTGCCGCCCTGCTCCGCTTTCCACTCGGCGTAATGCTTGCCCTTGCCCTGCGGGGCGATGACGGATAGGTCGTTTTCCCGGCACAGTGCGTCCGAGGTGCCGCGCACATCGTTGTAATAGCTCTCCGGGCTGGAGTGGTATTTGTGGCCGTCCGTGCGGGAGACAGAATTGACCACGATGTGATTATGGGGATGGGCCTTGTCCAAATGGGTCCCGATGACGACCTCAAAATCATTGCCGAACAGACGCCGTGCAAACTCACACCCGATCTCATGGGCCTGCTCCGGCGTCACCTCGCCGGGGGCAAAGGATTGAATGAAGTGATAGCCGAGGACGCCGCCCGTCTTTTTGTATTTCTTTTTCGTTTTCTGCATGGCAGCAAAGGCGGTTTCGGCAGACCGGCAGTTCAGCGTGGTCACAAAGCGCACGGTATCGGTTTTCTCCGGGTCAGCGGTGTAGACGATCCGCTCGTCCAGCTCGGTCTTTTCCCCATTGACGGCGTACTTCACGCGGTCGTCCAGCCTTGCGCGGATGGCGAATACCTTGGTGTATGCCATGTCACAGCCGATCCGCGATGTTCCAGATCGTTTCCTGCGCCGCCGTGATCGCGGCGATGTCCTCACCGCTGGCAAAGCCACGGGCGTTGACCGCGCGGGCGATCTGATTGATGTTATTGCCGATGGCGGCGAGCTGGCGGCGTATCTCGGCATATTCGTTGGGTGGCCTTGGCCGCATTTTTTCACCGGCGATCAATGCCCGAAGATAGACCTCCGTCGGGAAACCGGAAATTGCCACCTGCTCCTTTAGGTGCCGGTGTTCCGCTTCGTTCAATCGGAGAAGAATAGAGATAGATCGTTTTCTGATAACAGATTCCTCCTTGAAATAGGATGGGGTCTTAGGGGGATTTGCCCCCTAACAAGCGCATTTGGATAGCCAAATGCTATGCTTGCGACTGCAACGCAGCCGCAGGCCGCTTGCAGTCCTAACCCAGCCGAAAAACAGATCAGCGCGCGTCCCCACCACGGGTCTTTACCCTGCCGTTGATCCCTTTCACAAGCTGGAGCTGGTCGTTGTAGTCCTTTCCGCGGCGTGGTGGATTGTCGATGACCTCATACTCGGAAAGTTTCTTTTGTATGGCTGCCGACGCCGCCCGCCCTGGTGTATCGTTGTCCAGGCACAACACGATCCGCGCCACGCCGGGGTTGTCCTTCAGGTATTGCTCCAACGCTACGGGGGATCGGATGGAGCCATCCTTCCGTGGCTGATAGATGCCGGAGAGGGACAGCGTATTGGCGGCGCGCCAATCCTGCCCGCGCAGCTTCAGCAGCGTCAGGTAAGAAAGCGCGTCAATGGCGGATTCAAACACGCAGAGGGTTTTGCCACCGGCGCAAAGGGGAACGGCAAAGGAAAACCGCTTATTGCTGCTGGGAACTTCACCGGCAAAGGTGGTATCCGAAAGTGTTCCGCGCAGTGCGCCGTAGGCAGGGTTCCCATGTTCGTAGCCCACAAATACGCAGTTATGATGCTCTGCATCCTCGTAAAGCTGCCCGTGCTTGATGCAGTGGTTGATAATTTCCGCGTCAATACCCCGGCTCCGCAGATATGCAAAAACACGCCGGTTGTCGGCGTGTTTGGGTGGGAGGGTAAATTCAGTTTTCGGGAGCGGTGCGGTTGGCTCTGATTTGGGCGGCACATGGGGCGGTTCCCCAAGAACGCGCTGCACGGCGTCCAAAAAGGAAACACCCTCCACTGTTGTCAGATAGTCCAGCGCATTTGTGCCTCCGATATTCCGTGACCACCAGCACCATTTTCCATTGGAGATTTTCAGGCTGTCGTGGGTGCGGGTGGCATAGGTATCTCCGCCGATATGCACCAGCTCCTCCGGCTCAAACCGCCGCAGATAGGTCAGCAGGTCCATCTCGCGGGCGGCAGCGATCTGTTCCTTAGATAGGTAGGGCGTGATGCTCACCTCCTTGGGGCATGAGAAAAGCGCAAGCATTTTGCTTGCGCTTTCCATAAAATTATTCAGTTACTTCGGAGCAGAGCCGGTGCGAATGACGGGAAACTGCTTGACTTTTTTGCCGACGGTTCGGCGTTCCAGCGCGAAAACCATATCAGGCGTTCGTTCAAAATAGCCGATGTCCTTTTTCCAGCTCATCCCACATCTGCAATGTTGCAGGCCCGGAAACTGCTGCTTCATTTTCCTGCCGCAGTTTGGGCAGGCTTTATTGCTGGCTCCCATCCGCATCCTCCTTAGACGCCTCTTTAGGAAGGACATCCTTAAGGTAGATCTTTACCTCACGATAGACTGCATCGAATGGCGGCTTGTTGACGCCGCCTGCAAAACGAAACTTATCGTAAGAATGCCGCAAATCTTCTTTCCTTTGCAGGAATCCTTGAAAATCTCCCATGATCCTTTCGCTACATTTTAAGGTGCTGTATATCTTCTGAACATCAAATTCAAATACTTTTGAAATATAATAGAGATCCACCACATCCTTGATTCTTCGGAACACCTTATCTGTTGATACAACCGCGACCTTATCGGCTATCATCTGCAACGGTGAAACGCCGCGAAAACAGATCCCGTCAACCTCATAGATTTGCGTCGGTGTAATCGGTCTGTTTACATCCACATCCATTGTGAACAGGATTTCATCGGTGTTGCGGTCCACTAATTCAAAGCCAGCGGATCGCTTTTCGCCATACATTCGATAAAGGCGAACTTCATAGTCCATGCCGCCTCTATTGATTGCTCGCTGTAAGGATTCCACCATTTGCTCTGCGGTGGGAGGTGTGTCTGTGTTCCAATTTGCATCAATATCTACTGTATGACGGGTCTCATCTAAAAACCCGGCCTCAAACAAACAGGCTTTCAACACCATGGAGCCCTTAAAGCTGATAGGAATGCCGCTATCGTACACAGCTTTCATGACTGAGTACATAATTCTTTCTTCCGCTGTTACATTCAAAGCAAGCACCTCAGTTTTCGTAATATTCGATTGCATCGCTGGCCAAACGCTCAAACCGATCCTGATGTTCCGGCGCGACAAAGAGCCCGTCAAAGCTGCCTCCGTTGGAATAGAAGTATTTGCTGACTGCTTCTGTAATGCCCTGCATATCTAAAATATTTTCATTTGCAAGGGCATCATATACCGTTCTGTTAAAATCCGTATATAACAAGCCGTTCCGATTCTTGATATTTTGTGCGCCGATACGGTTTCCAAGCACGACCACGCCATTAAACTTCATAACGGAGTCATCCCCATAGACCCACACGATATATTCATCGCTGCGGCCTCCGAAGCTTCCTTGACACATAAGCGCATTGTCTAACGCAAAGACAACGGGTTCTCCAATGCAGTCACGGACAGCTTGCAGCCAGGAGAGCGCGCCCACATAGCTGCTCCGAGACGGAAGATCCTTCTTTTGAGGGTCATACTTCGGCAGGGACAAGGTCTTGCGGTTGGTCAGGTCCTCCTTGATACGCTGCTCCAACAGATCAGAGACATATTCGGGAGGCTTACGCATCCCTGTCTCCCAATTTTGCACAGTGCGAAAGGGGATATGATACCTCGCGGAAAATTCGCTTTGGGTATCTCCAAGCTGTGCTCTCATTTCACGAATGTTCATGTTCATCCTCCTTCCACCTGCATTATACACCCATTGAGTGCACCAGTCAACAGGGTTCCCAGATGTCCTACGGAATATGCATAAGCGCAATCATCGCTCCGGTTCAGATTGTTTTCTTTGCGCTACAGGCTTTTCCTTGCTGCGCTCCGGCTTGGCAAGCTGCTCCATTGCGGCATTGATCACGCACGAGTGATTGTCCACAGCGTAAACATCTGTATGCCCGCCCATCTGCTTCTGGAGCGCCGCAAAGCGGCCTGCGGCCTGACGCGCCGGTGGGTAGAATCGCTCATCTCCCGTGCGCTGCGCCATGGTACAGGCCAGCACGAACATACAGCGGTCCTTGCCGTAGGTGGTTGTCCAATCCTTCAAAAAGACAGACAGCGTTCCATCGTTGTAGGCGTTGGTCGCGTCCTTCTCAAAGGCTCCCGCACAGGTCAGCGTCCGATCCCGGCTGGCCATCCACTCAAAGACCTCTCCGCGAGCCATGGCTTCCGAACGGGTGTTAGGGTATATGGGCTGCGCGGGATCTCGATATTTTTCTTCGACTCTTTTCCGCAGAATATCATCCGCACAGCACGCAATGCTGTCTCGAAAGGCATCCATCTCATCCGTATCGCGGGAGAGCCAGTCTGTATAAAGCTGTGACAGGGGATGCTCAAACTCGTTCAGCACCGTAAGCTGCCGCTCGGAGAGGCTTGTTTCATCCTCAAAAAGCATCAGCAGGTTGTCCCGGCAGGCAATTTCATAGGCATGGGAAATGATCTCGTCCGCAGGCTTTACTCTCAGATCCGCCAGAAACGCCTCGTTTTCCGCGGACATACGCTCATAGAGCGTATTTTCCAACTGGTCCTTTGTCATGGTAAACCTCCCTTCATCTTGCCAATCCCGCCCGCATCCGGTGGGCGTAATTGGCGACGCTGTATCGTTTCATATAGGCGTTTTCGCTGGGGGCCGGACTGTCAAAGTCCAGCCCCTTCATGCGGGGATCGTCGGTGCCGTTCAGCACCGCCTCCACCGGGATCACGCGAAGCCTGCCAGAGCATTTCAGCTCGCCGCCAAATACGCCAGCGGCACAGTGAAAGCCGCGGTCACCGCATACCCAAAGCAGCTTCTTTCCTGCGGGAATATCGCCAAATGGCTGCTTCAAAACAATAACGGAATGTGGTTCCGCACCGGCCACCTCATAGTAGCCGGACTGCTCCGCCTTTTCGTATGCCTGGATCAATTTCTTGAATTTATGCTGCGGCTCGATATAGAACCAACTTTCCTGATAACCCATAATTTCCTCCGTTTTCTATTGGTTTTACCGCTCCAGCTGCGGTCTGCGGCGCTCCGGCGGTCTTTGATCCTCGTCCGGCTCGGTGTCTACGATCTCCGGCTCCTTGTGGTCTAAATTCAGCAGCGTGTTCAATTCCTCCAGCCGTGCCGTTTTGGTCGTAAGTTCCTCTTCGCGGGGAAACGGCTTTTGTACCTCTGCCTTTGCGGTTTCCAACTGCGTTTGCAGATTGGAAAGCTGCTCCCGGCAAGCCTGCTCCTTGATGGGCAGTCCCTCCAGCGCATTGTCCATGCGCTGCAAATTGCCAAACACATCGGTTCCCAGCGTGACCGTGTGGCGGAGCTGCCCGATCATGGTCAGGCGGTATTCCCGCGCGAAGGTGTCGAACGCCAGCTCCAGTGTCAGGCCGCGATAGCTGCCGATCTGTGTCGCCTCCGGGGAGAGCATCGTCTGGCACATGGTCAGCAGCGCCGCGCCAGCCTCCTTCTTGTCGGTATGGGGGACGCCCATCAGCACAAGCGGAGAAAAACCGTCTGCGTTTGGGTGGGTGTTTTCCTTAACCGCGGCTATATCGGCCTCATAGCCCGAAATGCGCTCCTGTGCTTCGGCAATATTTTTAGGGAAAGTCTTGCTGATTGCATCCTCGAGCGCGTACCGCTGGCTCAAATGGTTGGATTTCAGCAGCTTCAGCTTGGACACCTCAATGTCCAGATCCATCTTTTCCTTTATCATAGGGTTGCCGCTGGCCAGCGCCTTGATCTCGGCATAAGAAAGCGCCTGTTCGTCTACATCTTCGGCGGAACGGACAGGCGATTTGCTGGTCATGATTTGGCTGATAAATTTCTGCTTGCTCTCCACAAGCTGGTAAAGGTAGGCGTCGAAAGTGCCTTCCGTGACATAGCTGTAAATATCCACCTCCGGGTTTTCGTTGCCCTGCCGGATAATACGCCCCTCTCGCTGCTGAAGGTCGGACGGACGCCACGGGCATTCGAGGTGGTGCAGGGCGATGAGCTTTTGCTGGCAGTTGGTGCCGGCGCCCATGCGCTGGGTGCTGCCCAGCAGGATACGCACCTGACCGCTCCGCACTTTGCCGAACAGATCTTTCTTCTGTACCTCGCTTTTGGCGTTGTGGATAAATGCGATCTCGTTTTCGGGAATGCCCAATTCCAGCAGCTTCGTGCGAATATCATCATAAACGCTGAAAGCACCGTCATCCTTCGGTGTGCTGAGGTCGCAAAAGATCATTTGGGTGGAGCGTTGGTCTGCGGTGCGCTGCCAGATCTCAAACACATTTTCGGCGCACTTGGCGGCTTTGCTGTTGGGATCGCTGGGGAGCATGGGATTGACCAGCCGCTGATCCAGCGCCAGCTTGCGGCCATCGTTGGTTATCATCAGCATATTGTCCACGCTGCTGTCCACCTCGCGGTTGCGGACTTTCTCAGCGCGCTCCGCCAGCGACGCCACGATCTCTTTCTGATACTCCGATGGCTTCAAGGCGATATTGTGGTAATGCGCCTCCGGCACGGGGAGCTTGAGCATATCCGCCGTCTGAATGTCCGCCACATTTTTGAAAACGGACATCAACTCAGGCAGGTTATAAAACTTGGCAAAGCGCGTCTTGGCCCGGTAGCCGGTACCCTCGGGAGACAGCTCGATGGCGGTGACGGTCTCGCCGTAGTTCGCCGCCCAGCTATCGAAGTGCTGTAAGCCCTGTTCCTCCAGCGCCGACATCTGCAAGTAACGCTGGATGGTGTAAAGCTCCACCATGCTATTGGAAATGGGGGTGCCGGTGGCAAAGACAATGCCGCGCCCTCCGGTGATCTCATCGAGGTAGCGGCACTTCATAAAGAGGTCTGAGCTTTTCTGCGCCTCGGTCTGGGCAATACCGCCCACATTCCGCATTTTCGTGTATAAAAAGAATGACGATAGGTAATCCTTTGAACGTGATGTGCGGCGAAGCCGCACATTCGTTTCCTCCGGATTTTCCCCCGTCTCACGCCGGGCGTGCACCTTTCAGCGCACCCGGCCTACCATCAGATTGACTTACTTTCTACTGATTTCATTGCATCTGTACCCTCACGAATACAGCGCACTTGTAAATTTCACTTTTTGAGTTTTTCACGATATTTCTTGATTTTGCGTACCGCCTTGGCATCCAACTCTGGCGGTATAGGACTGTTGTGTACCATGCGGTGACACGGTATACATAGCCATGCTAAATTTGGAACTTTGTTGATTCTTTCAATCGGAAGTCGTGGATTTACATGATGACAATGTTTCGGAATCAGTTCAGAGAAATATCTACCACAGCATTTGCATTTTCCCTTATCTCGGTTGTAGGCATATTCCCGATTCATAAAATACTCGAAATTGGCTTTCCATCCCTTGCCGCTAGCGTAGATGGATAAGGCTATATCTTCGGGTGTATTGATGGAGGGGCGGTCACAGGGCAACGGTTTATGCTTGGTACGATAATTTACATACCGCCTGCGTCCATCCTCCGTATAAGGGGTCATTTTCTGGTCAAATGGTTTGCTTTCATAACGACTGTGTGTAATAAACGCATAGGTTATTCCGAACCATTTCCCATCAATTTGAATTGCGAAGGTTTTACTGTCATAACCTTCGTGCCGATGTGGCAGATTACTTAATTCCTTTAACGGCACCTGCATTTGGTTGTACTGCTTGGGAAACAGGTTTTTCCATACTGCCAACGCCGTATTATTCACTCTACGGTCAATGGCATGGTAGGCATGAGAACAGATAGAGGGTTGCAAATACTGTGCCAGTCCCATAATCACGGAGTTCACATACTGGATTTGAGCCGCCTGCGTGTTGGATTGCGTGTATAATCCAATTTTCCTAACTTCTTTTTGCAAGGTATGGATTTTCTTCGTCAATCGTTCCATATCAGGGAATGGCTTTCCTACCAGATTATCTGACCATGTGGCTGGGTCTGGTGTTTTCCTCTTTCGTTCTGCCTTGACTATGTAACCGAGGAAATGAATACCATTCTTTCTCAAATCGGTTACATAGGTCTTTTCCTGTGACAGTTCCAACTTCATGCGATGCTTAAAATACTTTGTCAGTTCATGCTTCATACGGAACGCTTCCTGTTCCGTAGAGGTCAGGATCACCCAATCATCCGCATAGCGAAAATTGTATTTCGGGGTGATTCCAGACCATTTCAGCCTTCGGGTATCGTTGCATTTGTGCTTGCATTGACGGTGCGGCTCCATATAGCAGCGCCCCACATACCAGTCAAAGTCATTGAGATACACATTGGACAGCAACGGAGATAATATACCGCCCTGTGGTGTTCCCATTTCTGTTGCATGGTATAAGTCCTGATCGATATATCCGGCTTTTAGCATTTGGCTGATGATTTTCAGAACCCTCTTATCGTGGATTCCGATTCGCCATAGCTTTTTCAGCAACAATCTATGATTGATGTTGTCAAAACAGCCCTTTATATCTCCCTCGACTGCCCATACCGGCTGGTCTTTGGATTTCACACTTGCATTGATGACATTGACAATATCCCGGATAGCGTGCTTCTGCGCCCGGTAAGGACGGAAACCATAGCTGTGCGGATAGAATCTCGCTTCGCATATCGGTTCCAGAATCAGTCGCATACATTCCTGTATAATCCTATCCAATACAGTGGGAATACCCAGAGGTCGCTTTTTGCCGTTTGCCTTTTCGATATACTTCCGTTTGGCTGGCTTCGGCTTGTAATTGGAGATATTTGATTGAATCAACTGAAATAGTTCTTCTTTTGGCATTTGCAGATACTTGTCCATTTTCATCCTGTCCACACCGGCAGTTTTGCTGCCCTTGTTGGACTTGATGTTATGAACAGCGGTTACAATAGTCACTTCGCTGACCATTGCTTCCAACAGTCCCGTGAATGAAACGCCTTGCCCCGATTTTTCATAGAGCAGGTCTTGAAACTGTTTCAATTCTTTTTCTGTTGAAAATCTGACGCTTAAATGCACAAGGTTTTCACCTCGCAGTTCGCCACCCGTCTTTCAGGGAGTTATTGGATTTTCTTTCGTGAAATTTACAAATCAATCTGACTCGTGCCCTTCGCCGTGGGGCATTTCAGCCCCGTGTAATTGGCATTACCCAATTGCAGACTATTTTGCTGTGCGGTGTCATGCTCCAGCGCAAAGGCTGCTGCCTGTTCCTGCGCCTTTTCGTCCGGGTAATCACCGTAGACACGGAGGCACTTGTGTGTTTCAGCATCATAGACGGCAGCGCCGTCATAGGCAAAACCATCTTCCTCCATCGTACCGGCAACATAGCCCTGCGCCGCGGCCTCCGCTTCTTCCAGCGTTTGATAGTCCAGCTTATCGTCAAAGCCGTTTTCAATATGGTGATAGGCTGCAACCTGATAGGGCGCGGCCATCTGCGCGGCGTAGCGGTCAATGGCTTCTGCGGTCAGCCATTCCGGTTTTTCCGGGAGGGCGTCATACAGCTCCCGCATTTTTTTGATCTGTGCGTAGACACTGCCTGCCCACAGGTGCTTTTCACTCCGGCCACCAGCGCCGAGGAAGTAGTCACAGTCGGCGCGCAGGCGGTCCAGCAGCACATAATCCCCGCTGTGATCGACAAAGGCAGGAAGTTCATCACTTCCTGCCTCTGTGGGTTCTTCGGTTGTCAGGCGTAGATCAGGTCGCTGAGCACCAGTTCCTCCGCGCTGTGCCGGAGATTGTTCATCAGGCCCGTCCAGCGCAGGGGATCGGTCGCCTTCAGATCCTCCGTCACGCCCTCGGCTCTCGCCATCTGCGCTACGGCCTGCTCCACCATCTTCTGTGCGGTCTGCTCGATCTCTGCCAGATGCTCCGTCAGCTTGCCGCTGGTTTTCAGGTTGGTGTAAAGCACTCTGCGGTGCTTTTTCAGGTACTCTCTCCGCAGCTCCGCGTACTTGCCCAGATGCACCTCCGTCATCTGCGGCATCAGCAGGTTCGGCACCTGATAGCCGTTCTGCATCCTGTAAGTGACCTCCATACTGTTTGCTCCTTTCATGGGGTGTTTCGTGTTGTTCTGTGCGGCCATCATAACCGATTCTCGTGCGGTTTGCAAAAAACTGATCCCGCTGCGCCTGCATGACCGTTCGGCTGATCTCCCGCAGCCCCATCTCCGCGATGTCGCTGGTGGCGATGCCCAGGGCGTTGATGGTGGGCGGTGTGTTGAATTCATAAACGTGGGCAAACTCATCGGGTGAAAAATAGTCATCTGCCCGCAGGCCGAGGCGTGTCATCAGCATATATGCCACACTGACCTCCAGCGCGTCCCGGTAGAACGCCTCCAAATTGAGGTCATCCAGTTCCTCCAGCAGGCTGTCCTCCCGGCACTCCCGCAGGTCTTGCAGGTAGTCCGTGAAGTTGTCCGCCACGGCGTTGTGGCAGGCAGAACGCACGGCGTCCGCAAGATTTTCTTTTTCGGACAGGTTGCCGAAGGTGGCCTCCAGCGTTTCGATGACCTCCGGCTCAAAGGCCGGGTGCATCGTCCAGATGGGCAGTGGGCGGGCAAAGCGGGACGCATGGGTATCGGACACATCGAAATAGAGCTTCAAGCAGTTTTGCCCATCATCGCCAAATACGGCGATGCTCTTGGCCCCACGATTGACCCAGCGGCCAAACTGACGGTTCCAGCGCTCCATCTCAAGGACCGCCGTGGCGTCCGGGCGCTGGGCGTAGATCAGAATTTGATCATCAAAGGGACATTTGTAGTTATAGCAGGCCGCGCGGAGAAAGCCCGTCCAGCTTTGATAGCTGCCGGTGACGCTCTGCACAGTCTGGTCATATAGCTCTGTGATGAGCTGAAATTTGGTAGGCAAGTTGGCACCTCCTATCTCTCCGGCTCCGCCCGCTTTTTTACTGCAAGCCGGTCATTCTTTTGCTGTTCTTTTTGGGCCTTTTCAAATGGCTTCCGCTGATAGCAATAAATATAAAACTGGTAATCACCTTTAACTGGCGTACAGCGGAGCATATACACATACCGCTTTGTTTTCACCATGAATCCGCAAGAGGGAAGCAACGCACCCTTGATGGCGCAGATCTGCTCATACCGGTTGCAGTAGCGGTTCATGCTGTCGAAGTCCCGCAGCGGGGAGTCCGGCTGTTCCCGCAACCAGTTTATGGTACGGTCAATATCGGCCTTAAACTCAGGCGTATTCAGTGCGTCTTGCTGGTGGGGCCACCATGTTGTGTAAAACTGCTTGCCGCTGCCAAAATCACCACGCAGGTGTCCCACACAGCCCGCAGACTTGTCCTGTTCCTCGCTGCGGGAGAAATAGAGAGCGTGCAGCGCAGGCTCATTGACGCTGTAAAAGTCAATGACCTCCTTATCACTGGCGGGATATTTCTGCTGAAATTCCGCAAGGGTGTGGCATCCGCCATCCTGAAAGGAAAGGCTGTCATTCTCCATTGGAATCCACCCATCAATGGGAAGCTGGAACGGCTCGCGGGTGAGAACGGTGCCATAGAAGTTGACCATGAGACTCCGTGACAGTTCTATCGGCTCTCCCCAATCCTCATCCCCATGTCGCAGCTCGTAGCGATATACGCCCTCCGGCACGGTAGCTTGGTCAATGCGGCATTCTGTAAACAATGCCGGTCGGTCAAAAATCGTGACCTCCTGATAGGTCACCTTCTGTGCGTCATAGTTCATCTGGCTTCACCTCGTTCTTTGTGTTTCTTTTGCACTCTCTGTTGTGCCAAAAACTCCGGGACCTCCTTGAAACCGATGGTATCTGCGTACCGGAGCAACAGGAGAACCTATCGGGAACTGCGTCAACTCAGTGATGAGATATGCAAGGAACACGGGTTGTCTGTGATCCCTCCGTCGCAGAACAAGGGCATGGACTACAAGGAATACACCGAAGCCAAACGCGGCACGAGTTGGAAGCAAAAGCTCAAGCAGACCATCGACCGGCTTGTTATCACAGCGAAGGACTACGATGACTTTCTGCGGCTCATGCAGGAAGCCGGTTATGAAATAAAGACCGGCAAATACATCTCCTTCC
>ENA-OROU01001319-OROU01001319.1-human-gut-metagenome-genome-assembly--contig:-NODE-1319-length-21467-cov-6.792873_pt1 | contig 21467 bp, 16 predicted proteins | sample MGYA00242131_ERZ509054 | MGnify/ENA primary metagenome ERZ509054 (study PRJEB26280, sample SAMEA2338749) | human gut metagenome | biome: human gut; feature: human-associated habitat; material: faeces... | reverse complement strand
ATTCGGAGGTAAATATAATCATGAAAAAGATAACTGCGCTGCTGCTTGCGCTTTTTATGTTTGTCGGCGGTACAGACGATTGAGAAGGCAAATGCGCTTGCGGAAGTAAATGCTACAGGAGATATCTTCATTGCAAGTGTGTATCAGGTTACAGAAAAAGAGAACTGGGACCTTGGCGGAAAGATAATCCATCGGTATAAACTTGACGGCTATATGATTGAATTGAAGGATGCGTCTGCATCTATGACACTTCAAAATGTTGTGATTGATGGTGCGCAGTATTTTGTGGCTGCTGAAAATGTTGCGGAAACCGATTCTATTATTAAGGCTGCGAATGGTGGTACCATTGAACTGAAAAGCGGAGCCATCTTGGAAAACAATAAAGCGGCTCAGTTTGGCTCCGGCATTTTGGCGAATAATGGTGTCAAGATAACAATGGAGCTTCCTGTATAATTCAAAATGTGGACGTTGAAAATTAAAAATACCTCAGAGTACAATAAGACTACTGACTGGCAGGTTAGTAAAAATCTTATTGAACAGAGAGGTATCTACAATGAAGTTTAACACACAGAATAAAAAAATAGAAGCAATAACAGAAAAACTTTGATACTCGGAATTGATGTCGGAAGTGAAACGCACTATGCCAGAGCTTTTGATTACAGAGGAATTGAGTATTTGAAGAAGCCATTTAAGTTTAGCAACACAGAGGCTGGATTTGTGACATTTAAGGAATGGATCATAGACCTCAAAGAAAGACATGAGAAGGATAAGGTGGTTCTAGGTATGGAACCGACTGAGCACTACTGGTTCAATCTTGGAAAGTTTCTACAGGATAATGAAATGAAACCGGTGCTTGTGAATCCTCATCATGTAAAAAAATCAAAAGAACTCGATGACAATAATCCGACAAAGAATGATCGTAAGGATCCAAAGGTAATCGCAGGATTGGTAAAAGAGGGACGATATATGATCCCATATCTGCCTGAGGGTGTGTATGCAGATCTGAGAACCGCTTCGAATATGAGGTTTCAGATCCAGTCAGAACTTACGAGAATCCAGAACAGGATCAGTCGTTGGGTTAATATATATTTTCCTGAATACAAGACAGTGTACGGAAAGCCTGATGCAGTAAATGGAATGATGATTCTGAAACAGGCTCCTCTTCCAGAAGACATCCTGACGTTGGGTGTTGAAGGAGTGAACCAGATCTGGCGGGATGCAAAGATGAGAGCAGTTGGAAAAGCGAGGGCGAAGACCCTGATAGAGGCTGCAAGGCACAGCGTCGGAGCAAAAGAAGGAACGATGGCTGCACGAATGGAAATCCGAATGCTGCTTGAGGATTATGAATCCAGAAATAATCATCTTCAGGAAGTAATGACATTGATTGAAGAACTGGTAAAGCAGATACCGATGGCTGAAAAGCTGATGGATATCAAAGGTGTAGGAATTAAGACTGTGTCTGGATTCCTTGCAGAGGTAGGTGATGTAAGCCGGTTCAGTAATCCCAAAGAACTGCAGAAGCTTGCAGGATTGGCGTTGGTTGAGAATAGCTCGGGAAAGCACAAAGGACAGACAACGATAAGCAGACGAGGCAGAAAACGGCTGAGATATCTGCTGTTTGAGGTTGCAATGTCGCTTGTGGCGAAGAATCCGGAGTTCAGGGAACTCCATAATTATTATACAACCAGAAGGCTGAATCCATTGAAGAAAATGCAGTCACTTATGGCAATTGCAGCCAAGCTGATACGAGTCTTTTATGCGATGCTGACGAAAGGCGTGGATTATGATCCGAAAAAGATGGTCAGTGACATCAAGCGACCGGCAGCTTATCTACAGGCTGCGTAAGAAAGACAAGTAACTATAGTGGAGGCTGTCATGTGGACAGCCACTGAATCAAGCAGAATGTAACAGATAACGTCCACTGATCACAGTGCTGGGACAGGAAGTAAGTCAGTAATCAATAATACAAAGAATGAGCCAGTAGTCGGCAAGAATTTTCACCATAGGGCATGACCCTGTAATGGAGCATAGCTGACACCCTGGTTATGGGTAGACAGGACGAAGGAAGTTAGGACCTCTGGGGACAGAGATGATCCTGGTGGATATAGGAGGTTAGCTGCCATAGAGGGAGGGGTATACACAAGGCCAGTAAAGCGAAAATCAATGACGTTTTATTTCGTATACCATTCAACCGCCATTTCAGTACCTGATACATCGAAATGCTCATAGCTCCGGCTTATTCACTGAGATATATAAGGCTGTAAAAGCCTGTAATTTCAACAAAAAAGACTTGATTATATAAGGAGAAAGAGTTAGAAAAATTGAGGAATTTAAGAAGGGATTGATATCAATGAAGTGCAAAAAAGTATTGGCTGTATCTGTTATTTTTAGCTTGTTTATGGCAAATATTGCATATGCAGCAAACCCGAAGGTTGAGATAGCGTACAGAGGTTCTGTTGAGGATGGTCTTGAAATTGAATATGATGACGGAACCGTAAAGTATGCGGATGATAATGCGATGCTTATGATGATAAATGGGGATTTGATTTCAAATGCAAATATCATCATAAAAAATGGAACGACACTTGTTCCGTTGCGTATTATCAGTGAACAGCTGAAAGCTGATGTTGCATGGAATGCCAGAACAAAAACAATTACCATCGTAAAAGGCAGCAATACAATTGAAATGAAGGTTGGCAATAAATCTGCAAAATTAAACCATAAATCCTTTAAAATGAATGTTGCACCGCAAATCATAAATGGATACACATATGTGCCAATCAGAGCTGTTGCAGAGTGCTTCAATGCAGATGTTGGATATGTAACAGAAATTCGACCAAAAGTAAGAATAGTCTGGGTTCAGGATAAATCCAAAACAGTAAAGGTGTCAAAAAGCGAAGCAATCAAAAAAGCAACAGACTTATATTTTAATGATTTTTTGCCGGAAATGAGGGATTATGTGCTTGAGTATTGGCACATAGATGTAAATAACATCACTCCATCTAATATTGGAGAAAAATCTTATTTTAAATATTCCGGAAAATGCCTTGCTGATTTGGGTGAGTATTATTACGTCGAAGTTCTGGAAAATGCTGTTGGAGTTTTGGTGGATAAGTATAATGGCGCATGCTATCCTGTAGGGGGGTATTCCCTCGTCTATTTAAGCATTTCGGATGATTATGGGGATACACAATGGGGGATTCAGTGGCAATAAATGCAATTTTGTGACAGATAGGGCTTAATAAACAAATGGGTGTCGATTTTATCGGCGCTCTTTTTCTATGGAGGGATAACATGATTTTATTGATTTATATGGGAGTATTATTCTTTTGCTATGGCATTTATAACCTGTTTTGCTACTTTAATATGTTTCCGACGGCAAAAGCAGGAAGGCACCTGTTGAAGCTGTATCGGAAGAAAGTACGCCTCAGCGACAATATTTTTATGGTTCAGTTGGCGGAAAAACTTGTAAGAAAACTTGATTTTGAACAGAAAGAACTGAGTATGATAAGTGCTGTTTTGATTTATAACGGTGTGAATTATTCTGCAGCAGTTTATCTGTTCAGCAGACTGCTTATGGCAGCGTGCGGCATTGCATTATCTTTGCCGTTGGTTTTTATAGATGTGCGCTGGATGCTTGCGATGTGTGTAGGGATAATCCTGTTTACAGCAGCAGACTATGCTTTCATGCTTTTACAATATTGGCAGTATATTGATGAATTAAAGAAAGACTTGCCTGTGCTTGGATTACTTGCTGAAAAATATTTTGAAAGACAAGAGGATATGAGTCATTTTATAGAGTTGAGCCGCAGGATTTCGAGAGATGCCTGGTATGAAATCTGGTCTGGTATGCTGTGTCAGGAAAAACAGCTTTTAGAAGAAGTGCAGTATCAGAGCAGGGGATGGACAGATATATGGCTGCTGAGATTTATAGAGGGAATGGTATCGGAGAAGAAAACGGAGTATTACAAAGATTTATACAGAGATCTATGTAGTGACCGTTCAAAGAAAAGAGAAAAGAGATTACAGCAACACTGCAAATGGCTTAGACTCCTTCCGGGAGTCTTTTTCTTTTGTCAGATTTTATTGCTTTTTTCTCTGTTGACATAAGTTGTCCCAGAATTTAGCCCACGGATTTTTATAATTTGTAGATTTTATAAATTTGGTTTTTTACAATAGAGGTAGGAATGTATTCAGTAAAGAGAGGATTTTTATAACGGAAGCATGTATAGATATAAAATTTTCCGAAAGGAGGGCTATCAGATGGATGAGAGATTAACACAGGAACAAAGAGAGTTGGTTGAGGAAAATCTGACAGTGATTGATTCTGTAATCAAAAGTTGTGTTCATGTGAATAACAATATCTGCGGTATGGAGTATGACGATCTTTATCAGATTGGGGCGATTGGTCTTTGCAAAGCAGCAAGCCGCTATAAACAGTCCAAGCAAGCTGCTTTTTCTACATACGCTTTTCATGTGATAAAAAATACAATCATTGATTACCTGCGAGGGCTAAATACAAGGTTGCGAGTACAGAGCTGCTTTTTAGAGGAATCAGAGCGATATATAAAACAGCAGTATATGACAGACCTTGCAGGAACTTTATACGAAAGGGAACTTTTACGAGCGTTACAGCAGTCCAAGGAGAACTGTAGTGGTAGTGTACGAAAGGGCATTGAAGCTATAGAACTGAAAATGCAGGGATACAGCGGCAGAGATATTGCAGAACGGTATCATGTGAAGCCCAATTATATTACTGCTTGTATTTCCAGAGCGCAGAAGCATTTGCGGCAAGATGTGGTATTTGTTCGTAAGGTCGCATAAAGGAGAAGAACAAAAGGGGGAACTTACAGGTGATTACATTATATACATCGGTTGGGAGATATGAATTAAGAAAGAATGAAAACGGCGAAAAGCAGCCGATTGTAAAAGTAGATCAAAAGGAAATGGCATTAAGCAGAGAGGAACTGCTGCTCTGGTCCTGCCTGATGTGGGAGATTCTGACGAAAGAAGAAGCAAAAACTTATTTTTTGAAGAAGGCTGTGAGGATGGACGTTTCTCAGGAACGCTTTGATGCAGTTTTGCAAAGACTGGAAGTCAGACAGTTAGTAGTAAGCGCGCAGGCGGAAAAAGGAGATATTGCATTATATCGTCTGTTGGCGAACCTCTATGTCATACCTCTTGAAAGCAGCTTTATGGTTAAGGTGCAGGCATTTTTTCGTTTTATATTTTTTGAAAAGCTGCCGTTGACAGTGGCGAAGAATGTTTTTCAAAAAGAGAATTACACAGAAATGGAGCGACGTGTGCTACATCTGGCAAGAAAGGCAAGGTTATCCTGTGCAGAGATTCTTGCATGTATCGCAAATGATGAAATTGATACTTCTATTGGAAACCAGTCGGAGCTTCAGAAGGAGAAGGCACGCGATAATCTCGGTTTCTTTTTGTGGTTTTGTGACGGACATAGAAAGGCTTTGGAGGCGATTTCTACATTATATTTGAATAAGGATATAATATTTGATAAACGAAAATAAAACGGTTTGAAAGAGAGGAGAAAACAATGAAGAAATTAGGAAACGGTTGATTATAAATCAGCCGTTTTTTATATAATTATGTGTTTTGTCCAAATATGAAAAAATTGTCTATAAAGAAAATAAGTAGTTGACAAAATCTTACACGATGTAATAGAATAAAATTACAAGGCGTAACAGAAGGAGGTGATATGAGATGGATGAAAATATGAGTATTTCTAATGCAGAGATGAAGGTAATGAATCATATCTGGAAAACAGGAGCAATGATTACAGTGCCGGAAATGCTGGCAATTTTAAACGAAGAAGGCGAAGAATGGACATACCCTACAGTAGCAACATTCCTGAGACGTTTGGAAACGAAGGGTATCTTGGGAGTAACCAAAAAGGGGAATAAGCTTTGTTATTTTCCGCTGGTAAGCAAAGAACAATATGAAACAAAGGAAGCAGAAGGCTTTGTAGAAAGCAAATTCGGCGGTTCCTTAAAAAATTTTCTGGTCGCTTTCCGAGGTAGTGACAAAATCAGTAAGAAGGATATGAATGATTTGAAGGCGTGGTTAGATGAACTTGATGATTGAGCGAGCGTTTATTGTTGCATTATTGTTATCTATCAGCGGATTTGTATTCTGTGCGATTTTTTTGCCATTTGAGAAGATTGCATATAAGTGGACTTCGGCAAGGACAATGGTCTATGTAAATACAGTAGCCCTATTCTCATTTGTAACACCGCTGTATTTTATCATATCGCTAAGGGACGGCAGTGAAAAGGCTTTTATTCAGTCAGATTTATTGATACATCAAGATATAAGCGGATATGATGGCTTTATATATAATGTGAGAGGTCAAATACACATGGAATATCTCGGAACCATTTGGTTGATCGGGGTTATTGGCTTTTTCATTTATTATGTATGGAAATATGCCAGCCTGTTATATGCCGTAAAAAAGTCTATGTTCTATGTACAGGATGATTTATGGCATAAAACATTCTGTAAGATTAAAGACAGTAATCAGGTATCAAATGTAAGCCTGATTGGGTGCTGCAATATATCTACACCATGTACAATCGGTATAAGAAAAAGATACATTGTGATTCCTGCTTATATGATAGCTTTCTTTGACGAAGAAGAAATTGGTTTTATCTTAGAACATGAGTTTTATCATGTGAAGCATCGGGATTTGTTGCGGAAGCTATTGGTGTTGTTCTTAAATTGCCTGAATTGGTTCAACCCATTATATTACCTTTTAATGAAGAATCTTTCAGAATGGACAGAAGCTGCCTGCGATGAAGATGTAACAAAAAAATATACGAAGGGGCAAAAACGAAAATATTGCGAGCTGATTATAAAGGTGCTAGAACTGGAACAGGTCAGAAGCAAAGGGACATTTTTCAGCATTGGTTTTGTAGGATTGGAGATAAAGAATTATAAGTGGAGGATGATAAAGATTATGAAAAAGTGCAATATGAACAGCAGACTGGGAAAGGTGACAGTAGCAACGATGGCGATGGTGGCAATGTTTTGTGGCAATGCATCGGCGAAGGAATTGGATGTTCCTGTAAATATGCTGTTTTCTAAGAATGTTGAATTTGTAAAAGCGGGCGAATTGGAAGAAGTAGCTGCTGATGATATTACATACGAAATTATTTATCAGGGGGAAGTGGCTGATGTGCCGGAACAGGTGCAGGCGCAGGTTGAACCCAGACATGCCCATAAACTTGTGGACATTACTTTAAAGGAACATAAGAAAAAAAGTAATGGTTCTTGTGTTACAACATACTATGAAGGGCAGAAATGCAGCACTTGTGGAACTGTTTGGAAAGGTGATGTAATCAATACTGTTACTATGGCAAAATGTACACATTAAGGTAAATAGCATTTATTAAATATGAGTGCTTTTTATAAATTACATAAATGAGAGGAGGCGGTGCTATGAATGGTAAGAAAAAATCGGTAATGGAGGTGATAAAAAAATCCTGAATGAAAAGGCAGAATCGTGCGGCTAACACAAAATCTGTTTCAATCAGGATTGATAGATATAGTATACAATAAATTCCTATTGTTTTCTATAAATTTATTCTATACGAGGGAGGAAAATATATGAAAGAAAAAATTATGGCTATAGCATTATCTATGGTAATGTTGTTGGGTGGAACATCAACTGCGTTTGCAAGTGGGTCTAATGATAAAGTAGTAAGCGAAGATTTGGCAATGGCAATTGCATATGATTTTCTGCTTTCAAGAGAAGAAAATGAAGATATAATTGAAAAATTGCCAAATGACTATAATTTGATTTTAAGTAAGACAATATATGAGACCGAAGGTGTTCCTTCTGCATACAAATTTGATATTGAAGATGAGAAGGATACTTATCATGGATATATTGTTATTGGTGCGCAAGAAGAATATGCACCTGTCATTGAATACAGCTTTTCTGATGAAAAAGGTTTTTTAGATTCTGCTGAAGCAAATGAAGAAATTTACTATGTCGGCGGGTATGATTATTTTGCGGTTAATGAAGGTACTGGTACAGTAAAAAATTTAAATACTCAAGAAGAAGTACAAAGCGTAAGTATCGATACGTATAACAATAGTACAGACACTTCTGATTATTCTGATATGTGGAAGGCAATATATAAAGCCTATGAAAAGAAGGCAGTAGTGCCCGTGTTTATTAAAGATCCTTCTCCAATGGAAGATGGCTATAAGTCTTTAAATATTAGAAATATTGTTGATTCTACGTTTGCACCATATAAAACAATGAATGATTTCGTTGGAAACATTGGGGATTGTGGACCGGTTGCAGCAACCAATCTTATGATCATGGCAAAGCATTCTTTCGGTGAGGATGTTTTATTAGATGGAACAATCAAGAATGTATACGATGAATTATTTAAAACAACGGGATGTGATCCCAAGAATGGAACATACCCTAATTTTCTGTCTTCTGGTATTAATCAGTATCTTACAAGTATTAATAAAAAATATACAGGTGCAACAAGAGAATTTCAGTTTGTGAGTGATGTAGGAGTAAATGGTATGATGAGTAATGTAAAAAATCAGATTTGCCAAATTATTCAGTTGGATAAAGGCAGCTTGTATGGTGCACATTATGTATACACATTTGGGTATGAAGAATACGTTCATACAAATAAAACAAATGTTTATTTTATGATTGCAGATGGATGGAATTCTGGCGTGAGATATATTCTGTATGACAAAGATAAGATGCTTACGTTAGTAACTGTTAAGTTTTAAATTATAAAGAAATAAAAATGTAGAAATTTTTTCTGACAATTTCCTTATTTTTATTTTATAGTGAAGGAGCGACGTTGAGAAGTGAAAAAAATCTTATATTTCTTATGTATAGTATTATTTTCTACAACGGTATATGCTGCATCGGATACAAGCAATGCAACATTGAATAATGCTCAGGTGCGTTTTAATAATGGCGAGATACAGACAATCCAGTGCTATAACATTAATGGATACAACTTTGTTAGGATAAGAGACATTATGAACCATTTAGATATGGCAGTATATGCAATCCAGAATGATAATAAAGGTGTGGTGGTAGATCCTTATGATATACCCACGTCCAACGAGCCGCTGAAAGAATTAACCCAACAGACCGCTAAAGTCAAAGTGGAAAAAGGCAGACTCATTTATGATGATTCTAGCAGTGAAGCCGAGTATTTTCTTTTGAACGGAAGATATTATTTTAAGCTAGCTGATATAGAAAAAGCAACAAATAAAGCATGGGGTTCTATTATTGTAAGCCATCAGGTTGTTGGAATGGCAATAAATAATGGTTATGTATTTGAAAAATTCCCAAGGATCGATATAACATGGAATGATTCTGAAAAAATTATTAATGTCAATATAATTCAAGAAGATATTCAAAAGATCGGTAGTAATTTTTTGAAAAAAACAACCGAGAGAGATGGTTATGAAGGTGAGAGTTATAATTTTGATGCGGATTTCATCTGTATTCAGCAAGGATCGGATTATATATATATAACGAATGAAGCTGATATCAATTTGGTGCTCGATGAATTGTCTGATTTATTAAACCAAGGGGAGATTGTTGAATCCCCAGGAAAGAATGTATTAAGACCAACAGCAAATTTTATGTATCGAATAGTTTGGGTTACAAACGAAGAAATCAAGGATTTTGCTATTTATAAAGATGACAGAGTATATCAACATATGTCTGATACTGAAGGAAACGATATAGCTGTATCAAAGACAGAATTAGATGTTTTTTTGAAAATTGTAGATAAGTTATTTGAAAATGCCGGAGATACATACCACCAAGATAGTTATGACACATGAGAGGTATTCCTCGTAGTAGCTTTTAAGGAGCAACAGCTTAAGGGGTGCTAAGCACAATTTTTTGTGACAGTTTCCTTTAGACTTTGAAAATAATATTTTCAAAGTTACTTTTCATAAAATTTTTCATCCAGCAGCTCCGGGGCAAAGTGCTCTGGGGCTGTATTCCTTTGTATAAAAAAATGGGAGGGCCTATGCTCACCCATTCGATTTTTAGAATTTTTTGCTATACAAGTGTTGCATTAATATGGGAACGAAGATGGAAGGAAGGGAAAAGCGGCTGAAGCTGATTAAGAACGTCTGACAAGGGGACAGAATCGTTTTTGATTCTGTCAGCCGTATGTCGAGGGATGCGGAAGAAGGATTCACAGCCTATGAAGAATTATATCATAGGGGAATTGATTTGGTATTTTTGAAAGAGCCGCATATCAATACCAGTGTCTACAAGAAGGCAATGGAGTCCGGCATTGAAATGACAGGTACTACTGTAGATTATATTCTGGAAGGTGTAAACAAGTATATGCTGGCTCTTGCGAAGGAGCAGATAAAAATATGTTTTGAGCAGGCAGAGAAGGAAGTTAAGGATTTGCGGAGAAGAACCATTGAGGGAATCGAAACGGCTCGTTTGAATGGTAAGCAGATAGGACGAGCTGCCGGCACAAAAATTGAATACGAAAGTACAAAGCAGAAAAAACGGGAAATATATAAGTATTCCTCGTCCTTTAACGGTATGCTGAAGGATAAGGAGGTTATAAAACTGTTTGGAATTAGTAGAAATTCCTATTACAAATATAAGAGAGAGATAAAAGAAGAAATAGGGTGGAGAAAGTGTGTGGGGAAAGAACCAATAAAACTATCATAATTCTTATAATTTTTAAGGTGTAAACAGAAAAAATGTTTTAAATTATATAGTTTTTTGTTATAATAAATAAGAAAGGTGATGATAACATGATTTTTAGACCGGATTATATCGAAGCAATAAAACCATTTATAAATCAACCTCTGGTAAAAATTCTTGCAGGTATCCGACGCTGTGGAAAATCTACTATTTTTGAAATGCTAAAAGAAGAATTACTTAGCCGGAATGTACCGGAATCATGTATTATAATGAAGAGATATACAGAAATGGATATTCCTGAGAATATTACAGCGAAGCAGATGTATGATGAACTTATTGCAGAAATTGCAGGAAAAGAGAAATGTTATATACTTCTGGATGAGATTCAAGAGATTAAAGGTTGGGAGAAAGCAGTTAATAGCTTGCTTGAAGGTACAAATGCGGATGTTTATGTAACCGGCTCTAATTCCAAACTTATGTCCAGTGAGATTTCTACTTATTTAACAGGGCGGTATGTTTTGATTCCTGTATTTACATTATCTTTTCGGGAGTATTTAGATTTCAAAGCGAACAGTACATTGTCCAGACGAGAGCTACTTGAAGAGTATATTTGTTCTGGTGGATTTCCGATAATTGCAATCGGAGATTATGAAACGCAGCCGGCATATCAAATTGTCAATGGCATTTATCATACGGTTGTTTCTCGTGATATAGTGAAGCGACACCGCATCAATAAACAGGATTTGTTTGATCGTGTGGTGAAGTATGTCATAGAAAATATAGGGAAAACATTTTCAGCGAATTCTATTTCTAATTTTCTTAAAAATGAGCATAGAAAAATATCTGTAGAGAGTATTTATAATTATTTAAGATGGCTGGAACAGGCATTCATCATTTATCCTTGTGCAAGATACGATTTACAAGGAAAAAGTATTTTGAAAACACAGGAGAAGTATTATCTTGCGGATATTTCTTTGAAATATGCACTGATGGGGTATAACCGTAAAATGTTGGATGGGGTAATGGAGAATATTGTTTTTCTTGAATTAAAACGGCGAGGATATGATGTTTTTATCGGGAAGAACGATACCAAGGAAATAGATTTTGTGGCAATCCGACGAGATGAGAAGATATATGTGCAGGTGTGTGTGCAGCTTCCGGAAAAGTCTGATCGTGAAGTGGGAAATCTAATGGAAATTAAAGACCACTATCCTAAGTATGTTGTTACTTTAAATGATTTGGATGTGGGAATTGAAAATGGTATTAAAATTGTCCATTTGTCAGATTTTCTTCTTTCATCACAGTGGTAAAATGGTAGAGTAGACGGAGTCAAAAAAGAAGAATACGGATAACGTGATGAGGAAAATATTGAAATAAGTGTAATTGACTTTTATGCTCTGGAACATTGTAATTGAGGGCATGAAAGTCAATTTTAATTTTGAAAGAAGGTAATTGGATGAATGTGTTGTAGACAATCACCCTCAATATGCAGTCAAATTTTCAAAAATGGGATATAGAAAGGACGGTAATATTACCAATATTCCATTATATCTAGTCGGAAAGACCAAGGAGCTTTTAGAGGGTGAGAGAGATTTGGAGTGAATATAGAAATGGTTTTGTGACAGATATAAAAGAAAAATTATAGCTTAGTAAGAAAACGGTTGATTATAAATTAACCGTTTTCTTGTGCCTTTATAGGAAATTCCGATTTTTTATAAAATTTTCTGAGAAGAAACCGTTTGATTTACAGAAGGGGGATTCTGTCAGTCAGCAGAGGAAAGCATAACCGAGGCATAGAATACTCCTTCCCTCCATTCAAAACGAGCATCCCCATTATAGCGTTCCGCGGTCATTCGTACAGATTCCGTCCCAATCCCAAAGCCATCGTGCTTGGAGGAAATGAGCCGTTTTTCATCGGAGAGCGGCGGTTGGTCGCTGGTGTTATCCATCGTCAGATAAAGGCTTCCCTGCTGGCGAATGTGCAGACGGATGAAGCGTGGTGTTTTGGAGGCGGCACAGGCATCAAGGGCATTTTCCAGAAGGTTTCCCAAAAGCGAACAGAACTCCGGCTCCGGAATAATCGTCTGCTCCTCCATTTGAACCACAGCCTCCAAATCGGTTTTTTGGAGAAGGGCCTGCTCTGCATAGTGGTGCAGAATGGCATCCACAGCATAATTTTTGCAAAATGGATGAATTGTATCGGGTGGCAGACTTTCTCCGTATGCTTTCACATAGGCCGCCACTTTGGAGATATCGCCGCTTTCCACACAGCCCTGCAATGCCTTGAAATGCTGATGCAAATCATGTCTGGCACGGCGGGTGTCGGCAATACTCTTTTGCAGAGTGCGATACTGGGCAGTTTGCATTTGCAGCAGTTTGTTTTCCTGTGACAGACGGATATTTTTGGCAATCCCTCTTGCCATCCAGTAAAACAGGGCATAATAAAGCAGCATCAGCCCCAGAAGTGCAAGAATTAAAATCGGATAGAAGTGCATCACACGGTTGGTATAAAGCGTGGAATATTTCCTGGGGCGAAGGGTGGTATTCAGACACCAGAACACCAACGGCAATATCCAGAATATATACCAGGTTTCCGGCGTTTCCACCTCATCCAACAGCCAACGGGCGGCGTGTGTGGCAGGGTAGCATAAAACCCCCAGCAACAGCCAGCACAGCAGGACATAAAGAATGGTACTGTTTAGGGAAAGCGCAACTGCACCACTCCGCCGAAACAGAGTGGCATCTATCAGAATTGCCAGATTATACATGCTGGAAAATACACCGCAAACTGCCAGAAATACGTTGACGGTTTTCCACCGAGATAGCGGAACTGCTTTGCAATAGAACAGCAGAAGCAATGCCTGCGTCAAAAGCATACAGAGCTTTGTGCTATAACGAAGCCGCCAGCAGAGCCAGCCCGCCCCTACACACCACAAAATCAAAGTGGGAATGCCCCACAGCAAGAGGAGCCTTCCCTTGCCGTTCAGATGGTTTTTCATCGGCAGAAAGCACAGAATGATAGCGGGGAGAGAGACGGAAAGCTCCAGCATCGGGTGGAGCATATCATAGAGTTCCATTTGTGAAGCCTCCTCTCATGCGGGCATAGGCAAAGGAAAGATATTTTTCCCGCACCTCCTTATATTTTAATCGGCTGACAGGAACAGATGTCCCATCTGACAGAAGAAAATGACTTGCCGTTAAGCTTTCCACCTGCTCCAAATTGACCAGAACGCCACGCATACAGTCGCAGAAATAGGGATACGCCAACAGCAGAGCCGCAAAATCAGCCTGCCGCATGGAGATGAGGCGTGTTTTTCCGCCAAGCAGATGAACCTCTACATTGCGACTTTGGTATTCGGTATAGGTAATTTGATGGAGCAGAAGTGGTGGCTGTTCTGCAGCACCCGGAATGATTACACACTGGCTTTGCTCCAAAAGCTCCGCACTGCAGCGTGAAAGTGCCTGTGTTAGATTTTCATAGGAAAAGGGCTTTACCAGATAATATGCCGCCCCAACTTCATAGCTGTCCACAGCGTACTCTCCGGTGGTAGTTGTAAAGATTAGCTGACAATGCGTATCCTGCTCCCGAATTTTTCGGGCAGCCTCCATACCGGTTATGCCGGTCATATAAATATCCAGAAAGATTATATCAAAGGCATTCGGAGCGAAATGGGCAAGCAGAGCCTCGCCGCTTTCCAATATAACAGGGGAAGGAACCAGAGGAATCCCCTGTTCCGATGCCCAACGGCAGAGAAACTTCCGCAAAGCTTCGGCATCGGTGGAAAGGTCATCTACAATGGCAATCCGCATAATTTTCGCCTCCTAACTTAAGAATTTTGCTTTTCAAGAACTATTGTATCATATTTTTTTTGGTTTGACCTACATTTCATGCGGATTTTTAACATCTCATGCAAGACCTATTGACAGAGTGGTAAAAAATGGTATCCTAAATTTAGTCGGTTCTGTAAAAGAGTCGATTTTTTTTATGCTTTTTTAATCTGCTGTGGAAGGGAGGGGGCGTGTTGAAGATTGCACTTTACAATGAAAACCTTGGAGAACTGGAAATTTTGTTAGGACAGCTTGACCAATGTGCCAGAGAATATCTGCGTTTTGTGGAGATTACCCCCTATGTGAGACAGGAGGATTTTTGCAGCTTGGTGCGGGATGGGCCTGAGGTTGATTTATTTGTGGTGGCGCAGGATGGCACCTTTAGTCTGGAAATTGTGGAGCTGCTGTGGGAGAAAAGACCGCATGCGCATATTTTTTGGTTTTCGGATTTGGATTTTGCCCTGCGTGCCTATCGGTACAATGCGGACTGGTTTGGGAAAAAGCCTGTGGATATTCATAGCCTGCGGAAAGCCTTTGGACAGGTTTTGTATCGGAGAGAATGCTTATGACAGTGTTATTGAAAAAATGCACCGAACAGGGTGCAGAATCAAATACAGGAAAAAAGAGGAGGTATTGAGTATATCCGACAGAAAATGAGGAAAAAGAAGGGAGAGAGTATAAATGGGAAATCGAAAGAGATTGACCGCATTTTTATTGACAGCGGTAATGATTTTGACCATGCCGCAAATGCAGATAGCGGCGGCAGAGGTTGAATCCCCTGCTGATGTAGGCTTATGTATACACCACACGCAGCATACAGAGGATTGTGGGTATACGGAAGGAGAGAAGGAGACACCCTGCGGGCATGTGCATACAGAGGATTGCTATGCACCGATGAAACAGTGTGTGCATGAGCATGGGGAGAGCTGTTATCCTGTTGCGGAGGACGGTGCATCAGAGAATACGGTGGAAGGAGAGCCGCATACATGTACCCATGAATGTAGTGAGGAAAGCGGCTGTATCACAGAAAAATTAGACTGCCCACATGAGCATAATACGGACTGCGGCTATTCCCCTGTTGCCGAGGGAACGCCCTGCACCTATGAATGTGAGATTTGCTCAGTACAGGAGCAAATCAATGCACTGCCGAACGTAGAGGATAGCCACAGAGAAAATGCCGAAGAAATTGCAGTTCTGCAGGCTGTTGCGGCAGAAACAACAAACAAAAAGCCGGCAGGAGAAGGCACAAAAGAATCCCCCTACCAGATTACCAGTGCGGAGGAACTGGCATGGTTTCGGGATACGGTGAATAACGGAAAAACTAAGATTCATGCCAGACTGCTGCATGACATTGACCTGAAGAACGTCAGTTGGGAGCCCATTGGAACCCAGAAAAAGCCCTACAATGGCACCTTTGACGGAAACGCCTATACCATAAAGAATTTTCGGCTGGGGGACCACACTAAGCCAGACCCAATTTCTGAAAAGGGCCTTTTCGGCTGGATTGGATCAGGCGGTACAATACAGGATGTGGTTGTGAAGGTTGAAAACATCGGTTCTGCGACGAACCCCAACAATTTCAATATTACCAAATGCGGACTGATTGCGGCGTATAACGCAGGCACTATCCGGCGCTGCAGTGTTATGGTCAATTATACGCTCTATGTTGCGGGGGAGATCGGCGTCATCGCCTACCAAAATAGTGGCATAATCGAAAACTGCCTGAGTGCGGTGGGGACGGGAACGGGAAATCCAAAATTTCCGGGTCGTATTCCGGATGAAGCCTCTGCTGCAGGCATTGCCTATGAAAATTCAGGCACAATTAAAAACTGCCTGTTTGATGGTAAACTCCGAACGGATGGGTTCATAGGCAATTCCTATGTGCCGAAAGACTATGCCATTGCAAAAGGTGGTACAATCAAAAACTGTTACTATTACCACTCCGAACCAAGATTCGGCGGTGCAACATACAACGGTGAACTATACAAGGATGGAGACAAATTCACAGTAATATCCAAGACGCAGAAGGTGATGGGCACTGGCGAAGTGACCTGGCTGTTAAATGAAAATGGGAAGAATGACATCTGGCGGCAAAGAAAAATCGGCTCTGCGGACATTTCTCTGGATAAAAGCTACGGGAGGGTCAAGCAAAATAATGAGGGGACGTATTCCATTGTTACCCCTCATATACACCGACTGGATAACGGCACGCAGACAGAATTCAAGGAGGTTAACTCTTTGGATGAAATCACAAAAGACACTTCAGACACAAAATACTACTGTCTGAGCAAAGATGTCGCACTGAGCGAAGCATGGACAGCTCCGAATCGGGACATTTCGCTTTGTCTGAACGGAAAGAGCATCACAGCCCCTAACGATGCTTCTGCAATTACCGTAGGCACCGGCAGCACATTCACTCTGATGGACTGCAAGCAAGGCAAAATCAGCGGTGGTTTCTCCGGCATTGAGGTAACAGGTGGCACGTTCAACCTGCACAGCGGCGTAATCAGCGGCAATACCACCGGTGTACTGCTTAATAGCGGGAGATGTACGCTGAACGGCGGTTCCATTACCAAAAACACCACAGGTGTGGATTATCTGGATGGCACGCTTACCCTCAGCGGCGGAGCAAAGGTAATTGAGAATAAGGGCGGCGAGGAGAATAAGACGAAAAATATTCTGCTTCACACAGGGAAAACGCTCTCCTTCGGGAAGCTGGATGCTGATGCACGCTTTGGCATTTCTGTAGAGAATTCGGATCCCTCCGAGGCATCCATCTCTGTTACTGACGAAACCGGCGGGAAATATTTCAACAACCTCTCCCCGGATGATGCGCTCACGAACGAGCTGTATCGGGAGGATAATACGGTGCTGCTTCGCACACAGGGGCATACAGCGCACTGTGTCTGTGGTGGTATACACACCGCCATTGGCGATCATACGGAAGAAAAGGAGTTGAATTTTCAGCCGTGGAATCCCTATGCGACAAATCCTGCAAAGCCTCATATGCCGACCTCTATGCCCGAAGGTGTGGACGGCTACTACCTGACACAGGATGTCACGCTGAATAGCACTTGGAGCCCGTCGAATGTGGTGCTTTGTTTGAATGGACATAAGATGACCTTCTCCGGCAAGGGTTTCGTGGAGATTCCTGGAAACGGAAAGTTGACGCTGACCGACTGCGGGACAACCGGCAAGCTTTGCAGGGAAGGCAGTGAAGTATACAAGAAAGGTGGCATTTCCCTCTCAACAGGAAGCACCTTTGACATGTACGGCGGCACGATTACCGGCTTTCAGCACGGTGTATCCACCGACCAAGTGGGTGGAACAATCCATCTGTACGGAGGGACGATTACCGGAAATGAGACTGTCCACGGTGCCGGCGTGTTTTGCTGGGGCAGTAGTAGCAATCCCTCAACATTCATCATGTACGGCGGAAAAATCACAAATAACCATGCAACCTATTCAGGTTCAGATATCAACGTAAAACCGTCAGGCGGAGGCGTATTTCTGAGAGAGTACAGTAAATTTGAAATGTACGGCGGCGAGATTACCGGCAACACCGCTACTTATGGCGGCGGTGTGTACTGCGGTGCAATCATAAGCCCCAACACCGCAGAGATGATTCTGCACGGCGGCAAAATTACCGGCAACACCGCTACTTATGGCGGCGGCGTGTACTTCAAGGACAAAGCCTTTCAGGTCACCGGCAAAGGCAAGGTAACAATTACCGACAACACTGGAAATGGCGGAAAAAATGTGGTTTTGTTTGATGGGAAAACCATTCAGGTAATAGAGAAACTGCATGATGATACCCGCATCGGCGTGAGATCCTTTCATAATCCTACAGATGGAAACCCGATCACCATCGCCAAGGCAACTGATGGAGGCTGGATTCAGAAAGGAAACTTCACCTCTGACATTCCCGACTATGGTATCGCCCTATCGGAGGACGGCAAAACCGTGCAGCTTCAGACACACCAGCATAGCTGGGAGTACATCGTCAGTCAGGACGGTACAACTATTACGGAACATTGTACGGCAGAAAACTGCGGACTGCCCGAAGACAACGGTGGCAGTGTGACTATCAAGGCTCCTGCGGACAATTTGATTTATGACGGACAAGGAAAGGCCGCAGTTCTGGAAAAAAACCTTATCTCCGGTGTGACTGTATCGGACATTACCTATACCAAGGGCGGCACTGCTATTACCGGAACGCCCACCGATGCGGGCACCTATACCGCCACTGTTACCGTGGAGGGACAGACGGCAACAGTGCAGTACACCATTGCGCAGTCCGGGACTGAGTTTAGCGGCGGAGTGAAAGTGAGTTTCTATGCCTACGGCGATCCTATCTACGTCACTGTGACACCTAAGGCAACCGGCAAGGCTCCTATTAGAAAGGTGCGAGCACTTAGTACACCTCAGGCGGGCCAGATGGCAATTTACGAAGGAGACAGGCAGCTTACTGAGGCGAAAGATGTAACCTCCGGCAAAGAGCTGACCTTTACCATCGACACCGCAAAAGCGAATCTCGAAAATGGATGGCACACGCTCATCGCAAAATTTGTAGGATCGCAAAATATGGCAGAGCAGGCAGAAACGAAGAAAGTATTTATTCGGCAGGCCGGGATTGGAAGAGCAGATGTTGCGGTAGAGGGCGAATCGTTTATCTATACAGGCTCTCCGATTACCCCCGCTGTAAGCGTAACATTAAAAAATGGAACACAGCTCATTAAGGGCATCGATTATACGCTTGCCTATACGAATCACACCAATGCGGGCACAGCAACCGTGACCGTTACCGGCATAGGCAACTATATCGGTACAGCAAAAAAAACCTTTGTCATCAGCAAGGCAGCGGCCCCTGAAATCAGTTGGCCAACGGCAAGCGCACTTACCTGCGGGGAAAAGGTGTCGGACAGCCGCTTGAGCGGAGGCAGTACCCAATACGGTACATTCGCTTGGTCGGATGATGTAAAGGATACGACTCCCACAGTGGGAACTTACTCGTATAAAGTGGTGTTTTCTCCCAGTGAAGATACGGAAAAGAACTATGAACCGATTTCCACAACGGAGCAGGATGTTTCCCTAACCGTTAATGCAAAAAGCTTGACTGGTGCCCAAGTGACGGTATCCGGCAGCTATACATATACCGGTCAGGCTCAAATTCCGGCCGCTGATGCGGTAACGGTTCAGGTAGACGGTAAAATCATTCCTAAGGACCGGTACACAATTTCTGCCAGTGATAATACGAACGCCGGACAGGCCACAGTGACCGTCACCGGCAAAGGCGACTATACCGGCACAGCAAGCGGAACCTTTACTATCGGCAAGGCAACGCCTAACCCGACCACGCCGACCGAATTGAACGCTGTTTATGGCAGCACACTGAAGGATGTATCTCTGCCGAGCGGATGGGCTTGGGATACTCCCGATACCTCTGTTGGTAATGTGGGAGATAAAACCTTTGCTGCTACTTACACCAAGGACAACAGCGGCAACTACAACACGGTACAGAAAAACCTTACAGTGAAGGTGGCGAAAAAAGCGGTTACCGTTACGGCACTGGACAAGAATGCCTACATCGGCAGCGATGTGCCGGATCTGAGCAATCCGGAAGCAGGTAAGGATTACAAGGTAGAGGGTTTGGTCGGTACAGATAGCCTGAACGGTATTGTAACATTGACCTATGCGCAGACACCGGATATGAGCAAAGTCGGCAAAACCACAATCAACATTACCGGCACGCTGTCAAATGATAATTATGATATTATTTATGCCAATGGAACACTGACTGTTTCCAATCGACCTTCCGGCGGCGGTGGTGGCAGTAAGCCTACGAAAAAACCCACAGAAAAACCCGCAGAAAAGCCTGCTGTATCTCCTACCGTGGATGGCAAGAATGATACCGTAAAAATAGCAGAAACCACAGCAGAAGCAAATACGGCGGCGGCAAATGCAGCGAAGTCGGATGATAAGGTAACGCTGGTAACAGAGGGGACGAGCGTTTCCGGTAAGGATTTCACAGAACCTGCGGTTTTGAAAATTCCTGCGGATACCAAGGATGTGAAGAATGTAAATCAACTGACCTTGGCAAGATTGAACGCCGAAACAGGCAAGCTGGAAATTGTTGGCGGCAGCTATGATGCAAAGGCGAATGCGGTTGTTGGTTATGTGGTAGAGGAAGGCAGCTATTTCGTTGTGGAAAAGGAGAGCCTAACAACAATTAGCATGCAGATTGGCAACAAACACGTTGCACTGAATAATGAAAACAAGATTCTGGATGCGGCACCCTTGATTTCTCAGAACAGAACAATGGTTCCGCTGAGATTTATTGCAGAGGCGTTCGGTGCAGATGTAAGCTGGGCGCAGGATACAAAGACAGTTACCATCGTGATTGACGGCAAGGTTTTGACCATGAGAATCAATCAGGATTTGGAAGGCTTTGGCGCAGCACCTATTATCAGCAGCGGACGCACGATGGTTCCCATCAGCTATATTTCCAAGGAATTGGGCGCAAATGTGATTTGGGTTCCTTCCACAAAGACAGTTGCGATTGCAAGATAACTATGCTTGGGAAAAAGAAAGCAAAATGAAGTATCCCAAAAAGTGAGAAAAATATATTTAATGTAAATTATTTTAGGGGCGAAAAGGGCTTGCTATCTGTGTATTGCAGATAGCAAGCCCTTAAGCCTTTTCGGCAGCTTAAAAATGGATGATTTGGAGCCTTTATCTCAAACTTAGGTTAAAGTCTATTTTTTATATGCTGAGATTGATGATTTCACAACTTTTCTATGTGGAATTGGCACCAGGAAAATGGACTCGGAACGGCGTAAACAAAAAGCTTCTCTGGGTAGAATACTGTGAGGAGTGTCGCATGAGCAACGAAGAGCCTCTAATGTATTCTCAGTTCTGCTACTACATCCAGAAGGATGAAGAA
>ENA-OROU01001272-OROU01001272.1-human-gut-metagenome-genome-assembly--contig:-NODE-1272-length-22045-cov-5.844156_pt1 | contig 22045 bp, 19 predicted proteins | sample MGYA00242131_ERZ509054 | MGnify/ENA primary metagenome ERZ509054 (study PRJEB26280, sample SAMEA2338749) | human gut metagenome | biome: human gut; feature: human-associated habitat; material: faeces... | reverse complement strand
CGTCCGCAATCTGGATCACGAAGAAGGCCGTGGCCCGGTTGCCCTCCTCCACGGCCCGCATCAGCTCATGCAGATGCCGGACACCACGCTCCGTGGGGGCGTCCGGGAACAGGCAGTGGCCCTCCCGCTCCAGCGTCACGCCCTTCACCTCCACCAAGTGCAGCCCCTCCGGCCGCTCCAGACAGAAGTCCAGCCGGGAGTCCCCGTAACGGTACTCCGGGTGGACGGTGATCTCCGGCTCCTGCTGGCGAATCCACTGGGCAAAAATGCGGTTGGGGGCCTGAGCGTCCATGTTGATGAGCCGGTGGCCCTTCTCCACGGCGATGAGGTCCCACGCCGTCCTGCGGGCCGGATTGGTCCCACGCTCCAGATAGACCGTGGCCCCCCGCACCAGCAGCTCCCGGCAGCGGCCTGTGTTCTTCACATGGCACACCACCGTCTCGCCCTCCAGCTCTACATGGGCGATGAACCGGTTGGGCCGCTCCAAAAAGTGCGCCTGCCGCACCTCTCCGTATTGCAAGTACATCGCCTCCTTTGTCCTATTATAGCACACAAAGATACGTTTGAAAAGGACATTATATCCATTCATCCGCGCATCAGATACAAATGTCTGCGATTTTTCTTGACGCCCGATCAAAACTGTGTTATACTGGCACGCAATTAAACTGGGGGAATGTATTTATGAAAGCACAAACCAACCGGCTGACCTTCAGCCAGCAATTCTTCATCGCCACCATGCTGTTCGGCCTGTTCTTCGGGGCAGGAAACCTGATTTTTCCCATTTTTCTGGGTAGTCAGGCCGGGCGCAATGTATGGCCCGCCATCACCGGTCTGCTGATCACCGGCGTAGGCATCCCCCTCCTGGGCGTAGCCGCACAGGGTATCAGCCGCAGCAACGGCCTGCAGGAGATGGCCGGGCGGGTGAGTCCTCGGTACAGCATCTTCTTCACCTGCGCTCTGTACCTGACCATCGGTCCCTTCTTCGCCATTCCCCGCTGCGCCTCCACGTCTTTCACCGTGGGCATCGAGCCGCTGCTGGGTGAGAATGTCAACGCCACGGTGCTGCTGGCGGCGTTCTCCTGCGTGTTCTTCGCCGCCGTGCTGTTCTTTTCTCTGCGCCCCGGCAAAATTTTGACGTGGGTGGGAAAGCTGCTGACGCCGCTGTTCCTGCTGGTGCTGGCCATTCTGGTGGTGACGGCCTTGCTGCATCCCACAGACCGCATCGCCGACGTGACGCCGTCGGCGGCCTATGCTGCGGCTCCCTTCTTCGCCGGTTTTCTGGAGGGCTACAACACCATGGATGCTCTGGCCAGTCTGGCCTTCGGTATCGTGGTCATCAACGTCATCCGGGGGCTGGGCGTCACGGAGCCCGGCGCTATCGCCAAAAATACGGTGCTCTCCGGCATTTTCAGCTGCCTGTTCATGGGCGGCATCTATGTGGCTGTCACCATCGTGGGGACCCGGAGCTACTCCCTTACCGTTTCCTGCACCAACGGCGGCGAGGCCTTCGCTGTCATTGCTGAGCACTATCTGGGGCGGGCCGGGCTGGTGGTGCTGGCACTGACGGTGATCCTGGCGTGTCTCAAGACCTCCATCGGTCTGGTCACCAGCTGTGCCGAAACCTTCACCGCCATGTTCCCAAATGGGCCGAAATACGGTTTCTGGGCCATCTGCTTCAGTATTTTTTCCCTGCTGGTCACCAACATCGGCCTTAACGCCATCATCGCCATCTCTCTGCCGGTGCTGATGTTCCTGTTCCCACTGGCCATCACCCTGATCCTGCTGGCGCTGCTGGGAAATCTGTTCGGCCACGATACCGTGGTGTATCGGTGGGTCACGGGCTTCACGCTGGCGGCCGCCCTCTTCGATTTCGTGAAGGCGCTGCCCAAGGCCATTACGGAGACCCCTGCTGTCTCCGCTGTCATCGGCTTCGCTGACAGCTATCTGCCCTTCTTCGAGCTGGGGTTGGGCTGGATCTGCCCTGCCGCTGTGGGTCTGTTCGTGGGACTGATCTTCCATCGCACACGCCGAAACCGGCCAGCCGCATAAGAAATCGATTTTTCTGCGATCCATTCAGGCTGGCCCAATGCTGGCGCAGCAGCCTTTCTGCTTCTCTGCGAAAGGAATTCTGGAACATGACAGCCATAACCAAAGTTCTTTGTACGACTGAGTATCCTTGAAGGACAGGAGCTCACCGCCCTTTCTGCATTCACAAAAAGTTTATAATTCCAGACCTTCCGATTTTTCGATTTTTTTCTAAGTAATAATAGAAGGACAATTTCACCCGGGTGAGGTTGCCCCTGGTTCGGTACGGCACGGTATCTGCGCCGACGAATCCACATGGCCTTCGACAGAGTATCTATGAGAGCATGGACACTCTCCGCCATACGGTAATCCGCTCGGAAGGTCATTCCATCTCTGACCGTGCTCCCGGGAGCACGGTCTCTTTTTATGCTGACACGGAGGAGGCGAAAAAGATAGTTTACAGATGAGGGCAAAGGAGGAATGTGGATCACACAACATACCCGCAAGAGCGGTGGAGTGGTTTGCCAAGTCGGCAGAGAGAGGAAATCCCTGCCCCCAGTATATGCTGGGCAAGCTATAGCTTGGCAAATAAACCTGCTGATGTTTTATTAGCAATTTCTCCACTTTTTTCTTTTACCTTATCTGATGTTTGAACTTTAGCTCCACCATCCTATATGTAAAGATAATCTGTTGCAGATTGGTCGTCGAAATATACAACTTTAATCATATTACATATCTCCCCGGACAGCCATTGTTATTTTAAAAGGACCGCATGGGAATACACCCACACGGCTGAGGCGCAAAGGCCTACCGTAGAATTATTACAGTGGATAATGTTGGAAAATTCAAGTTTCCGACGTATCTGCGTCGAAAATACGGAAGTTGCATCCGTTAGGGAGGGGTTAGGGATTTTGCGGTCTTCGGCGTTCCTCAGTACCAAGGGCGCAACTGCTACTTTACCGCTCTGACCACAATTGGGATGTGGTCAATCACACTTCAAAAATTGAACTAATAACACAGGAAAACCGCCTAAAAAGGCGGTTTTTCTGGGAAAGGTGGTCCGAGTGACAGGATTCGAACCTGCGGCATCCTGCTCCCAAACTTATCGGGAAAACTTTTTCCGCTCGTTTATAGCGGTTTTCGGCGCTTTTTAATTTGTTTTACTTACTCTTTGTTGCTCTTGTCTCCACTGTTTCCGGGTGTTCCGGCGCCGTATGTGGTAATCTATGTAGTCAAAAACGCTTCCCGCCCAGTTTCCGGTGAACTTTCACCGGTGCCGGATGGGAAGCGTTTCTCGTTGCTGTTGGCTGCATTGTAACTCTGAGCAGGGTGTTATGCAAGTGGTTTCTGCGCAGACGGCAGCTCAAAGTTTGCGGGGCTATAGACAAAGAATAGCATCACGCATTTGCTCTCTAAAGGTGAAACTCGCTTTCCCTCAATAACTATCGCATTCCCGTAATTTTAGGGTCATTTTAAGGGAAAGTCACCCCTTCCATCACAGCCTCACTTTTCCAAAAGATCCTCCATCGTGCAGCCGAGGACTTTCGCAAGGCTGAGAACAGTTTCCGCGCTGGCCTTGTTGATGTCCTTGTTGCGCTGCTCGTACATTTGAATCGACCGAAGGCTGACATTGCTTCGTCTGGCAAGCTCCGCCTGCGTGCAGCCATAGAGCGTGCGGATGCGCTTGAGGTTGGTATCAGCGAAGTGCTCGCGTACTTTGGCATCGGCAATATCGGCAAACTTGCTGATGTCCGCTTCGTGGAGAGGCGCATACATCCGCTCTAAATCTTCAAACGAGAGAACCTTAAAAATATCGCTGAACTTCCTGCCGGAGAACCACTGGTAGTAGGCGACGGCCCAGCCGATCCAATATTCTCTGGAACGGTTGAAATTGACTTTTGGCTTGGCAGTCGGCGCTTTGCCCGTGGTCTCAACAAGGACATCAACAGCCGCTTCGATACCACTTTTCCCCATAATATAGGCCGCTTCGCCGTTCTCGATCCGGTTGCTGACGGAGCTGACGGAAAACAGTTCCATGAAGCTACCTCCGGCGATTCCGCATGCGTTGATGGCATAGTCGAAGGCATCGCCCAGCAAGGCCTGCGCATTATTTAGATACATTTCTTGGTATGCGTGGGTCATCGTTCTGGATGCCTCCTCTCATAATGTCAAGCATGTACAGGCCGTCAGTCGCCTCTTCGAGCATTTTCGAATAAAGCTGGTCGGCTTCGTCGTTTCGCGCCTTGCGGAGAACATAATATTTTTCCCTTTCTGCGATGGAAAATCCCTCGTAATGCAGCAGGGAGAATGCGTATTTAGACTTGACGACGATCTGTTCGCCCAACTTGCCCAGGCGCATAGCACTTGCAAGCTGCTGCACGGAAATTCCATTATTCAAGAAAGACGCCGCAAAGTCGAAATAGGAGTCGTCGGCTCGGTAGCCGATGACCAAGTCATAGGCGTTGACATTGACGCCGAAATTTTCGATCAAGTATCGTTTGGCCCGCTGCGCGGCCGGATTATTGATAGAGAACAGACGGTGCTCTACCAAAACGGCGATCCAGTTCAGAATCGTATAGTCCGAACTGTTCAGATTCAGAATTTTTAGGTATTCCGTATCAAGGCTGTAACGATTGGCAAAGCCGTTGCGCAAAGAGGATACGGCCCATTCCTTGGCGAGCGCTTCGCTTTCCGTGCAGTAAAAGCCCAGCCCGAAGTCGTTGTTCTGCCTACCCAACCCAAAGGCGGGAGCCTCTACGATCTGCTCAGAGCCGTGATATAGGGTGATTTTATGATCCATTTCCGTATCCTCCTAAGTGTCCCTGTGCAAATTATATCACTAAAGTGATATAAAATCAAGTTGTATTTGTGGGGAGATTCATATACAAGTGTTTTTTGCGTGGGTAGCGGCGCCAAAGTTGAGCAGCTGTAAGCAAAGAATAATCACTTCCTGCACGAGTGGCTTGCACAACAAACACTGTGGCAGCGCGCACTATGACGCAAGGTCAGCGTCACGAGGGAATTTAAGAGCAATCCTTATCGTTTTTATTTTTTGCAAAAATCGTGATATTCCACCATTTTCTTGTTTTTTACGCCTAAATATGCTATCATAACATACAACACTGGCAAGTGTTGGAATGGGCCCTGGCGGTATGGCTACAATAGGCCGAATGCTCTGCCAAGCGACAGGGCACTTTTTGTGTATCGGTATGGAGAAGATATTTTATATCTGTGCGTTATAAAAACTCCGGAAGATGCTTATCGATAAGAATATGAAGAAAAAAGGCTTATCCTTGTAGCGGTTCGTCTTGCGGGTCATACGGCAGCTGCAGCACCCGCAGATTAAAATACCGGAGAACAGATAAACCTTATCCGATTTAGGGGAGGTTCGGGTATCGATCCGGCGAAGCCGCTGAACCAGGTCAAAATCATGTTTCTGGATAATCGCCTCATGGGTGCCCTCTACACGAATCTATTCAGAGGAAGGCTTATCCTCACGCTCCTTTAACTTGAAATGGGGCGTTGTCTGCTTTCCCTGTACCAGTGTCCCGGTATAGGTTTCATCCTGCAAAATGCGGATGATGGTAGTAGCAGACCATTTACAGTCCTTACGGTCCGTATAGCCGCCTTTTGCGTGGGGCATCCCGTGATTCCTCTTATAAGCCAGCGAAGAGAGAATACCCATGCGGTTCAGTTCATCAGCGATATGGGAAGCGCTGAATCCTTCCAGACGCTTTCTGAAAATATCCCGTACCACACCCGCCGCATACTCGTCAATTTCCAGGCTCTTATGTTTATCACCGGTTTTCACATAACCGTAAATGGTAAAAGCCCCAACAAAATCAGCGCTGCGGCGCTTCACATCCAGGGCACTCCGGGTCTTTACGGAAATATCCCGGCTGTATGCCTCGTTCATAATGTTTTTTACCGACACGGTGAGATCGTCAGCAGCGTCATTTTCTGTGTCTACATTATCGTTGATGGCGATAAAGCGGACGCCATAGGCTGGAAATACCCGGCGCATATAACGGACAGTCTCTATGTACTCACGCCCCAGGCGGGAGAGGTCTTTCACAATCACACAGTTGGCCTCACCCTGTTCAATCATCCGCATCATTTCCTGAAATGCCGGACGGTCAAAAAGAACGCCGCTATAACCATCGTCAATCTTTTCCGCCACAACTTCAATCTCCGGGTGCCGAGCAATGTAGTCATCAATGAGCCTCCGCTGGTTGGCAACACTGTCACTTTCCACTGTTTTGTCATCCGTATAGGAAAGACGGATGTACTTAATAGCTTTATAAACCTGCATAAAAAAACACTCCTTTCGTTGCGCAGAAAAATCCCCGCAATTCAAGAAGTGTGGTTATGCCGTATTCAATTCCTTTTCCGACTCTTATTGTACCACGCTCTTACGGGAAAGTCAGCCTCTTTCTGAAAAATTTTTGCTTCACCGCAAAATACCCTTGATACATTCCTCCAGGGTGGCTCCGCCGTCGGCAAAGCTGGCTTGGACAGTAAAACGTCCGCACTTAAAACGGTAAGGGTTTTTGATCTGGCGCACAAATTCAGCAATCCGTTCCTCGCGGGAAAGCTCCTTATCTACGGTGACATCCCGAATGTCTACCAATGAACCGTTTCCGGCAGCAATAATATTCTCCATGTTACCAACTCCTTCCTAAAATTTACTGGTCTATCAAAACCACATGAATAAGCCGGACCTGCCCTACAAACAGAAACAGGTCCGGCCCATTGTATCTGATTTCGATTTTGATTGCCGTATTTGCCACGCCCCCCGGCAGCTCTGTCTACACAAAGCGGGGCTGCTATAGGCTGCGGCCAGCTTTACCGCATCATAGCCCCGCAGATGCCGCCGCTTTGCCAGAGCAAGCGCACACCGCAGGGACTTCCCTTCAAGTCTGTGAGGGATTGTGAAAAAGTACCATTATGATCTGTGCCGTCATCGCGCCCGGCCTGCCACAGCCAGGTCAATGAGTTGCGTTGATCGCTCGGACAGCCTGATTCATCACCTCCCTAGCTGCCTGTCTTTGCGCCGCCCCATTTGCCGCTCGGAACACAGGATGACGTACCTATAGCAACGTATATTCAGTTGTCAAGGAGCAACGAGGGGCGTGGCAGTTATGACATTTTTATAGCTGGGGCGGACCGGAGCATGTGCTGCACGGCCACACCCATCGGGCTTGTCCCGCCGAATATGTCCTTCTATTATTCATTTCATTTTTGGGGCTTATTTTCGGGGTCTCACTCCATTTCTTCTAAAATTTTTTTCAGGCGGCGGAGTCCGCGCTGGATTCCTTCATGCACTGAACTAACAGCAGAGCCTTCGCTTTTAGCAATCTCTGATAAGCTCATTCCGAGCAGAAAATGTGAGGAAATCCGATTGCGCTGTTTCTCTGGCAAAGAAGCCAGAGCTTTATACAGCTTCGCATTTTCTTCTTTCTGCTCAAAAATATCAGCAGGTGTCAGGACAATTACCAGTGCGTCCCGCTCAACATTTGCATCATAGTCCAGCGAAAAATATGCCTTATGCCGGTATGTACGCAAAATATAAGCTGCCTCGTTCAGCCTATACTCATGGAGCAGGTCAGCCACTTCATCCGGTACTTCCACAATAGTGTCTGTTGTATAAAACGGGTAGTAATCCCGCAGATTGATCTCTTTCATGGGTTATCCTCCAATTTCGATTTTTAGTTGATAGGCAAAATCGAAATCAGAGGGTGGGGAACGGCAGCGTATAATCCCGCTGTCATTTGTTGTCCTTTTTATTAGACGGCTATGTCTCTGCTTTTGACCGGGGACGTAAAGTATGCAATATTTGTTATTTTGTGAAAGTGAATAAAATAAACTGGCTTTTCTGTCGAATAGAAAAGTGCCGCAATTTCCCAAAGAAATGCGGCACTTTTAATAAAACATATTACATTTTTGCTTAGCCATTGACAGTTTGATTTTATCCGCTGTTCCGTTCCAATTCCCCCTATCAGAGAGAAAGTGACACAACACCTCACTTATTCACATATGTTTTGTCAATAGGGAGATTATATTGTATAAAACAGTAGAACAACCGTAGATTAACAGTAGAAACGGCATAATATATCGCAAGTTGCGACAGGATATAGGGGCAGAAAGTCGCATAAAATCAGACCTGGCCGGAATTTGGACAATCTTATTGGAAAAGCAGCGGCCTGATTTCTCAAGCCGCTGCTCCTTAAACCATACTTTTTAGATTCCATGTCAAAACAATATCCGACCTCCCGGACACATCGTATCGTAAAGGATGTATCCGGCGCTGCTTCATATAGCTTTTCCCGCAGATTGCGGATATGGCACCCTATGGTATTACTTTCATTGCCGAGTAGTTCCTCGCCCCATATCCTTTGATAAATCTGTTCATAGGTAAGGACACGGCCTTTATTTGCCACCAGCAGACATAGTAGGTCATATTCCTTTGCAGTCAGATTGATTTCCCGGCGGTTCCGGTATATCTTGCGACGATCCGGGTATATTTCCAGTCCCGGAAGGGATAACACATCTTCCTCATTAAAACGCAACTGTTCAAAGACGGAATGATGTTTCAATACAGCCATCACTTCGTCAAAGACCGACGAATCCTGGTCATTGAATTCTATCACTAAAATGCGTCCGATGGTATCACCCCTTTCAAAGAAAGGCGGTGGCAGGTTTTGCCCCGCCACCACCAAATTGTCGTTTTATTCAGACTTTTTCTTTTTCCTCTTGCCAATGTAAATGGTTGTTATTATGCCGCCGCAGGATACGAACAGCAATGCAAACCAAAGAACCATATGGCTGTTATCACCAGTCTGCGGAGATTTGGTATCATCAGTCAGTTTGGCAATCACGGTTGCGGCCTTTGTGATTTCATTCTTTGCATCCGCATCCGAGAAATACTTGCCGCAGTCCTCGCAATACCAATACTCAATATTTCCCTCCGCGTTTTTCGTCGCCGCCTTCGCTTTGATGTGCTTGAGGTCGGTATGGTTGTTGGCGTTGATCTCACCATAGGCTGTACCGCAAACCTCACACTTTGCTTTTTCGGTACAGGTAGCCGTACCGCCAGTATGTCCGTCATTGACAGTCACGGTCATTTCAGCCTTGTTTCCTGCCTTGTCGGTTACAACAATGGTCTGTTTGCCATCAGCCGGCGAAAGAGTAAATTTCCCGTCCGTGAGGGTAACAGCCGTTCCGTCCATGGTGACGCTGTCAACATACTTTTCATCAATCGTAACCGTCTGCGCTTCACAATAGGTCTTGCCGTCTATAATGCCGGAAATCAAAGGATCAACATTATCCAGCACAACGCCGTTGGAATTGATATAGCAGATGTTACCGGAGCTATCGGTCAGCTTTGCGTAGATCACATATTCGTTATTCGGTTCAATGTAAAACGCACCCGTGTATGCAGTAAATACGCTGGCGTTCAGTTCGTCAACGGTAAGCTCCTTGTCGCTTAACAAATAGGTAATGGTAACATTATCACCGCTGTTGTCGCTTGCCGTGATCGTCACTTTCTGTGTATCCTTAAAGAACAAACCAAAGGTAATGTTGTTAAAGAACGTATTCCATTTGCTTTTGTCAACCGTAATTTCGCCTGTCGGGCAGGTAACATCTTTCCACTTTGCGTAGAGCGTCAGGCTCTCGGTGACGGCGGTGGTGAAATCATACTCTGTGGTGCAACCCGCTTCAGTGTACCAGCCGCCAAAGGTGTAGCCTTCGTAGGTGGGAGCAGTGGGTTCGGTTACCGTGCCGCCGTGGCTGACGGCCTGGCTGTCTACCTTGCTTCCGCCCTGGCTGTCAAAGGTGACCGTGTAAGTATTCAGCGTCCACTTTGCATAAAACTCTTTTTTGCCTGTGTCGGTGGCGCTGATCTCCGTGACAGGGGAACCGGAAAAATTCTCGTCCTCATACCAGCCCTCAAAGGTGTAGCCCTCGCGGGTTATATCATCTGCCGTCGGCAGGGTTGCCCCTGTGCCGTAGGTGTATTCGGTCACATCCTTGCCGTTGGCAATGGTGCCGTCATTGAGGTGAAGCGTGACCGTGTAGGTATCGGGCGTCCATTGTGCCGTCAGAGTGGTAACGCCTGCCGGAACGCTGTCGCCGGGGGCGTAAAGGTTGCCGTCACTGTCCTGCCATTGCACACTATATCCAACCTGCGGCGCAGTCAGACCGTCGGACGCAGGAGCGGTAAAGGCCGCGCCGTTCTTGACAATGATCTGAATAGTATCTGTGCTGCCGCCCAGCTTGCCGCCATTCAAATCAAGCGTAACTGCTTTCAGTCCGTCAGAACCCAGTGTGTCAGTGTTCAGGACTTCAAGGACGGGGCGAAAACCGGCAAACATACTCCGAGTGTGAACACCGTAGTAGTTCCAGCGGCGGGCCGAGAAAAGCCCCCGACTCGCACGAAACGACGGGTAGCTACTTGGTGTGTCCTGCCCCCACGAATACAAGCCGTTCCAGTTTTTGATGTAGTCGCTGTTCTTGTCCAGCACCGCGTCCCACTCATTGCTTTGGGGCGTACCGCGCGCTGAATCGCCTGAACCGGTACACCAACTTCCCATAGACGGCGCGCGCAGGGTATAGTCCACGCTGCCGCCGGTATAGCTCTTGCCGAAAATCAGGCCGGCGGTGTTCAGTTCATCCCAGCTTACGGTGTGCGTCACGGCATAATCCGCCACAAACAGGCTGTGGGGGTAGGTGTAGCCGTATTGTCCACTTTCGTCAGTCGTTTGCGAAGCGGCCTCTGCCGCTCCCGTTTGCCCGCTGGAGCTGCTGTTCAGCACATAGGCGTCCACCGTCCCGGCGTAGGTAAAGGGAACATAGTGCAGGGTGGTGTCCGGCACGGAAACCGCTCCATAACTGGTTCCGGTGTTTACCGTGCCGGGAATATTTTCGCCGGAGAGGTCAAACCAGTACGTTCCGCCGGGGGTGAGGTTGAATTGCTCGGCAGGCGTCCATTGTGCCGTCAGTGTGATGTCGATTGTGATCGTTTGGTTGAACTCGTATTTGGTGTCACCGTTGTACCAGCCTACAAAGTCATATCCGGCTTTAAGCGGCGTAGAGACAGGTGCGACCACCTTATTGCCGTCTGCCACAACCTCAAGTGCGTAGCGGCTGTCGCCGTTCATAAATGTCACGGTGTTTTCTTTAATACAACTCTCGTTGATACCGGCGTAGAATATACCGCCGTGGATTTCGCCGTAATTGCCGACATAACCTGTAAAGGCTGTCGGGGTATCGCTTGTGCAGAAAATTCCGCCGGCATAGCTGGGCAGGGATGTCTGCCCCGTTACAGTACCTCCGTTGGCGTAAAGGTGGCTTACACTGCCGCTTCCGCGGGTCAGCGTGATATTACCTTTTACCACACCGCCCGCCGGCAGAGAGCTGTCTACATGAGTTGCGGTTGGATTGCTGTCAATAAGAGTGAGTATTGAATCCGGCGACGCAGAGCTATCAGCTAACTGAATGTTACCTGTGAGAACATAACCGTTGAGGTCAAGAGTAATATTTTTATCAGTCAGGTCAAGTGTGCTTGAAAGTTTGATGTCGCCAACCAGCTTGATGGAGGTTTCACCTGCATCAAGGGCTTCTCTTAATTCATCCTCAGTGGATACGCTATTTACCCACTTGGCTGTCAGCAGGGTAACGTCTGCCGGAACGCTGTCGCCGGGGGTGTAGAGCTTGCCGTCACTGCCAAGCCACTTAAAATAATCGCCTGTGTCGCCGTCGGGACGGGTCAGACCGTCGGACGCAGGAGCGGTAAAGGCCGCGCCGTTCTTGACAATGATCTGAATATTATCTGTGCTGCCGCCCAGCTTGCCGCCGTTCAAATCAAGCGTGACTGCTTTCAGTCCGTCAGGGCCCAGTGCGTCAGTGTTCAGGACTTCAAGGACGGGGCGGAAACCGACGTTCGCGCTCTTGAGCGAAGTATCGCCGAGACTCCAGAAGCGGGCCGAATTCCACCCACGAGTCACACGATTCCCCCCGCCCCATATTGAGTCTGAGTCCTGGCCCCACGAATCTATGCCGTTCCAGTTTTTGATGTAGCCGCTGTTCTTGTCCAGCACCGCGTCCCACTCATTGCTTTGGGGCGTACCGCGATCGTTTGAACCGGTTTGCCAACTTCCGCCAGACGGCGCGCGCAGGGTATAGTCTACGCTGCCGCCGGTATAGCTCTTGCCGAAAATCAGGCTGGCGATGTTCAGTGTATACCATCTTACGGTGTGCGTCACGGCATAATCCGACACAAACAGGCTGTGGGGGTATTTGTTCTGTTCCGCATAGTCCTCCGTAGTTTGCATTGCCGATGTGAGCTTGTAGGCGTCCACCGTCCCGGCGTAGGTAAAGGGAACATAGTGCAGGGTGGTGTCCGGCACGGAAGCCGCTCCATCACTGTTTCCGGTGTTTACCGTGCCGGGAATATTTTCACCGGAGAGGTCAAACCAGTATGTCCCGCCGGGGGTGAGGTTGAATTGCTCGGCAGGCGCAGCATTTGCCAGCAGCATAGGCGCGGCCAGCGAACCCAGCGCGGCAGCCGCCGCCATGTAGCGGGTAATGTCCAGCTCGTCGATTTCCTCGTCCGTCAGCTCCGCCTTTGCCTCGTCAATGGCTTCCAGTTGGGCCGTTACTTCCTCCGTGATTTCCTCCGCGTCGGGAAGCGCATCGATCATGGCCTGTACGCACTCTACGGTCATAGCTTCCGCCGCGTTGCCTTCTGCGCCGCATATCTCGCAGACGTAGCCGCAGGGCGTTCCCGCCGTGGCAGGGGTATAGCCGCAGTCCTCGTCATGCTCATGCTGGCAGTTTAGTTGCTTTGTGATACAGCCGCTTTCCTCGCTGCACACATGGGTACACTCGGTAGGTTCGTCCGCATTGGACGAGGTAGCATTGTTACCTGATACGCTGTTCTGGGGGTAGCAGTCCTCCGTATGCTCATGGACACAGCCGGTTACTTCCGTATAGCAATCGTCCGTATGCTCATGGCTGCACGGCGTCCCTGCCGTCCCCTCGGTATAGCCGCACTCGTCATCGTGCGCCGGGTGGTGTTCACACAGGCCGCTTGCGGTAACGCCGCCGCCTGTCTGCCCGCTTTCTTCGGCAAGGACCGTTGCGGGCAGCATTGTCAGCACCATGCAGCAGATCAGCAGGATGCTGAGTATTCGTTTTTTCATGTTTGCTCCTCACTTTCTCCCGCATCCTCCGTGCGGTTTGTTTTTTTCTTTTTGAGCCGGATGCAGATCACGGTCAGCGTCACACCTACCACAAAGGCGGCGATACCGACCACGATGTACGCGCCCGCGTCCTCCCGCAGCAGCACCGAGCCGTAGCCCTCCGCCACAGCGGAGACGCCCGGCGCCTGTACGCCTTGCAGGAGAACGCTGATACCGGCAAGGAGAAACAGGCCAAACGCTGTAAGAGAAAAAAGCTCACGGTTTTCACGCCGCCGCCTGTACCGCCGTGTCCTGCGGCGGATCTCCCGCACCCGGATTTCCGTCCTACCGGTCATAATCAAAACCTCCTTTCGCGTTTTGTCATCGGGGCGTCTTTTGCACCCGTCTACTATCCTAAATACAAAAAAACAGAAATCCTCTCACCCAAAATCAAAATTTTTTCAAAAAATTTTCAAAAAAATTGGAGCCGCCCAGATTTGGGACGGCTCCATGCGCCAGTCAGCGTATTATTTCAAATGAATATTCAGGTTTGGCAAGGACCGCTTTACCACGAACAGACAGGCGATCAGCAGCGACGGGAACAGGTAGCCCGTCATGTTCCACGGGCTGTCCGCCGTAATGAGCAGGTTATAGATGGCGTGAAAGCCGGTGCAGGCTCCGAGGATGCCCGCCGGGCCGGTCAGCGCCAGCCAGCGGCGTCGGAACACATAGGAAATACCAAAGCCCGTCAAAATCCCACAGAGGATGTGAATCGCACCGGCGGAGATCCCGCGAATGAGCAGAAAGGTAAAGTCCTCCGCACCGTTCTCCGTCAGGTAACACACGTTTTCAAAGGTGGCAAAGCCCACGGCAATAGCGATGGCCGCAGACGGCAGCTCTTTTGACTCCGGCTCGAAGATCAGAAAGTAGAACAGCAGCGGCAGCAGCTTCATCACTTCCTCGCAGACTGGCGTGATCTCAATGGCGGCAACTGTGGTATCCACGCCGTAATACCCCATGAAAAAGCTGCTGACGTAGGCACCCAGCAGACAAACGCCCATGCCGACGGTGAGAAACAGCGTAAAGCTGCGGGCGCGGCCTTTCGTGAAGAACAGGGACAAAATCAGCGGAATGGCAAGACAGATAAAGATATTTTCGATATAGGTCATTTCTCCGCCACCTCCCGCAAATTAAGGATCAGCAGCGCCACAAGGGAGAGCGTCAGCATAATGTCCACGGCGAAGTAGAGATTGAACCTTGTAAAATCCTCCATGAACGCAGACACAAAAAAGAGGCCCACCTGCAGCGCGGTGCAGACGGCAAAGCAGACATCTGTCCGCCGGTGCGCCGTACCTCTTTGCAGCCGGAACAGGGACAGATACGCAACTGCACTCACCGGAACCGCGAACAGCCCCGACACCAGATAGGACGCCATGAACCGGAAGATCAGGATAGACGCCGCAATCAAACCCGCACATACAGCGGGGACGGGCAAAACGCAAAGTTTCATGCCCTCCGTCCGCATAATTTGGAGCGAAAGAAAGAAAAACCACGATGCGATCCAGGATATTTCCGCCACATAGAACACACGCGGAGTGTCGCCGGTGATAGCGAGGTGCAGCACATAATACAGCGTTCCCATGAAAAAGCAGGCATAAGCAAGGGCGAGGATCAGGCAGCGGCGGTCTTTGTGCCGGAACAGGTGAACCACAGCCACCAGCACGGCGCAGGCCAGGACCGTCACCTGAAAAAGATTGTCAATGATTTCAAAGTTCATCGTCCCTGTCCTCCCGCTGCCTGCGTTCCTTCCTGCGGCGCAGACGGTACAAAAGCACCGTCACGCACACGCCCAGCAAAAAGGCCAGAAGTTCCATCAGGATATAGCCCAGCGCCGCATGGCTTCCCACAAGGCTTGCCGCGCCCGAAGCATGGCTTACGCCGCTTTCGGAGACACCCGCCATCAGGCCGGGCATCCACGCGCCGATGCCGACCACCAGCAGCAGACAGGCCGCTATGCAGGCCGCGTCCAGCCGACGCTGTTTCTTTTTCTGATTTTCCCGTTTTATTTCTGCCGTCCGTTTGTGAATCAGACGGGTCCGTTCCTCATTCGTCCGCATAGGTAAATCCCTCCTGCTCTAAAATCGTTTTGAGGCTTTGCTTCCCCCGATAAACCAGATTGGAAATCTGCTTCTCGGTCTGCGCCATAACCGCCGCCGCGTCCCGGTAGCTCATATTCTCAAAGTAGACAAGGTACAGGGCTTCCCGGTACTCTGCCTTCAGCTTTTCCATTGCGGCGTAAAGCTGCCGGTCACGCTCGTTGCGAAGAAGCTCCGTATCGGCCAGCGTGTCGCTTTTGGGTTCAAAGGTCAGTTCGTCGAAGCGCAGGAAGCGGATGCGGTGTTTCTGCTTGTGCCGCAGGGCAAGGTTGCGGGCGGTTTTATATAAATACGCCTTAAAGCTGCCCTCGTCCTCAATCGGGCGTTCCTTTGCAAAGAGCTGGGAAAAGGCTTCGATCATCAAGTCCTCGGCCTCGTGAATGTCTTTCAGATAGCCGTTTATGTAGAGCGTCAGCGCATCGCCGTACTTTTCAACGAGCGTGTCGGCGGCCTTGTCCTCGCAGTCCAGATAACGCCGGTATAATATTTCATCGGAAATCATGTCTGCCGCCTCCCTCCTCGTTTTTCTATGCGCGGGTCAGCCGGCTTTTTGGCGTCCTCCGGGATTGCCCAGGATCGCCCAAAGCGGGACGCACCGGGGATGCGCCCATCGGCACAGTATTGATTGACCCGCCGCTCTGATACGCCCCAGCGGTAGGACGCTTCCCGAATGGAAATATAGCCTTTTATTCCGCCCATATCGCACCTTCGCACAAATAAAATCTCACAGAGTACATTCTATACGAATATCCGAAGATTGTCAAGTTCGCAAGTTCGCAAGCAATGCAATCTTCTGGTTACAGATCCCGATCCCTGCGGTCATAGTGCAGGTGTCCGTCTGCAACCTTTGCATGATTTTTGATTTTGATATAACCTTTGTCCTGATTCTCCAGAGCCTTGCGGTAGCCTTCGTCTGTAAGGAACAGGCGCATTTTATCGCCCTTGTCGCCAATCGTGGACTCCCAGGAAAGCACATCGAAAACGATCATGTGCCGTACCTCAGGATCAAAGCGTTCCAGAGCCATAATGTCATGGCCCTTTAATTTCTCAGCTCCGGATTTTCGCCGGGCCTCCGCCAGCAGTTCGCCCATTGTCTTGGGGCCGGGAGGAAGCCGGTAGTTTTTCCGAATATCCTGAATAAGTGTCAGACATTCCTGTTCCGGCATTGCATCCAGTTTTCTCGCCAGGTTTGCTGCCGTCTGACGCTTTACAGGATCCGGGATGTAGGAAAGACACATCCGAAGTTCATGTGTGACTTCCGATTTCCCATAGCCATCAGCCTGAAAGATAAGCCGCTTTTCTGTTTCGTTCAGTTCCATGTGGATCTCCTTTCTTCTGAAAATGGGTACAAAAAATGGGCGTCCACCGGTTAAAGTGAAACGCCCACGGCGATCAACGGTCTGGCAAACACCAGGCCGCTGGCACTATTCAATTTTGTCGTTTAAGAAACAACCTCCTTTTTTCATAGATTTTCTCGTCATATTTCAACTTGGAAAAGGAATTGAATGGATGACGGCAAACGCCAAAACTCCTTGAAAATCAAGGCTTTTTCCGTTTGTCGTTATTATATCATAACGGCACACCTTCGCAACGCTGGCACTGGAGAACGGCATGGATGTCAAGACTCTTTCCGCTATGCTGGGCCATGTGTCGGCGGCCACCACGCTGGACATCTACACCCACATTACCGATGATATGCAGCGGGCAGCCGCCGAAAATATTGACCGCGGCATCGGCAAGGCAGCGCCACAGGAGGACGCTTCAGAGCCGGGGCAGGAAACTGCCCCGGCTCAGGCAGAAAAGCCGAGTATGACCGATTTCAAGCCCTATGTGGGCCGCAAGCGCAGATCCGGCACTGGCTGCGTCAGTGAGATCAACGACCACCTCTTTGAAGGCCGCTACTCGCCCAAATGGCCCGACGGCAAAAAGCACGCCCGTAATGTCTACGCCCATACCCGCGAGGAGTGCGAGGAGAAGCTGAAGACACTGATCGTGGAGATGAAAGCCGAGATCGCGGAAGCGCAGCGGCTGATGGATTTGGGCAAAGGTGATGGGCAGCCGTTGGAGGAGAAGGGCAAGCGGAGGGAAAGAAAGAGAATGTGAATCGCTAACCTGTATTGAGGATTTGTATTATTTTGGATACCCGAGAAGATTACTGGGCAGAGAATACGAGGGGCAAGGGATGAGTTGTATCCCTTGCCCCTTTAACCTTGAATGTTCAGCTTTAATACTATTCTTCGTAGTACTGGTTGATATATGCATTGCTTGTTAGAGCGTTAACATAGATTTCATCATGCTGCAGTATGGTATTCTCTTCATGTTTTGCCTCTTCGACTGTTTCAAATGCAGAAAAAGAAATATACATAGGTTTACTATCTGTGTCACCATATAAAATCTGAACTGTGCCGTCATCGCTCTTCTGAATATCTTTCACAATCGCATTTATCAATAGGTTAGCAGTATGAAGAGTAATTGCTTGCTTTAAGAAGTTAAACTTTATGTCGCTCAAGAACGTTAACACAATCTTGCTGCCGATAGTAAGAGGTGTTTCCGTGTATTTCATATCTACTGACATAGAGTCGGTAGAAGTTAGTTTGGCATTCAAGCGAACAACTTTCTTCTCGCATAGGAGCAAATAAAGTTCATCAATATCTTGCTGCTCTTCACGTGGTAAGTCATTCAACAAAATAGGGGGGATCGAGATTGAAAGTTTACTTTCTATTGCATTTAAATATCTCAAGAAGGACTCATAACAATGGAAATACCGTTTTACATCCGACAAGGAAACCTTACCATTTTCAACAGGAGTGTTATCATCATGACTATAAAGATAGGTCAAGAGAGCCTCAGCAACACTAAAGCTGTCGGCAATTTCTCTTATATTTTTTGCATTTTCAAATTGTACCTTATAGTTGACATTGTGCTGGGTTTTTCCAAGTGAAAATGTAAAATTAAAAAAGACAATGGAATCTGGTTCAGAACGCAGAATTACTTTATCTTTAGTCCGACTACGCAAAAGTGTTATAGTCTTTTCGACTCCGCCCACATTAAGTGTAATGGGCACAGATTCAACTGCGGGACCAACAAATAATTGAGTTACATTGGTATACTCTTCTAATGGAAATTTTACGCCCTGATGTCCGACGGTTGTAGTAACTGAAGTGACACCTGATACAGGGACAGCACGTCCTTCGGTGGATGCAATTTCCAAAGCGGACAAGAAATCCTTATAAGCTTCGTCGTCTCTGAAATGTAAAGTACCATTAATATTAAACGTATCATCAGAAAAATATCTTTGATTTTATTTGACATGCTACCAATCCTTTCTGATTTCTGCAAGCACCAGGATTTTACTAATCAAAATATACTTTTATATTGGAATATCGTCTTCTTTGTCAAAACAGTTATCTGGCAAATCGTTTATCGTTTTGATAATATCAATCCGAGCGTGGACATTCGGAACGATGATATATTGTATATCATCGTATGAAAAATCCAGCCAAAGCTTTCTGTAAGTTTCCTGCTCTAACCCTTTGCTAATTTCATTGGCAAGCGGAATTATGTGAGGATTAGCTATGATACTTGCTGTATTCAAGGCAGTAAGAACATCGGGATTTGGAACATATCTCCACTCACGTTCATCATGGAAATTTTTGCAGATTTCGACTGTAGCAGAACTCGAATCGCTACGAATAATCCTCCTCTTCATAATTCCACGCAGCGGCTTGATGTACGCCAAACGATTGATCACATCTTGGGAATACTCTTCCGGAATATCATTTTCTTGGAGAATTCGCTCAAATTGAGCGAAAAAATCTTTTGCATATTGGGAATCTTTGTTAAGATAGTGAACTGGCTGGAGATGCTTTCCTTCGCCCCAACTCTTTGAAAAAGCTACTGCGTATTCTCCGTAATAAGCAAAATGAGTGTTATTTTTCCCGAGAGCTACCTGCTCATCCATACTTAGGGATTCATAAACATCGCCGACTCCATTCACAGCAAATGAATCTGCAAGTTTATGGAAAGGAATGTCACAGAAGCATTTTTGCAGAATAGCAGCTTCATTAAATGAGTGAGTACCATTGTGGATGTTCAAATAATCGATGGTTTCAACACAAAACCGTGGAATTATGGCCTTGCGGCGAAGAATAGATTCTAAATATTCTGGTTTTGTCATGAAATGAAAAAGTGTATTGGCGCTCTGAGCATAATCATCATATGGCAAATAGGAAATCTGCTTATTGGTGAGCATCCCCTCATCTCTCCATGCTGCTTTCAAAGTGAAATAGCCACATGAAATGATTCCATACGGCTACCTTAGCTGCGTAAGAGCCTATTAATAATTAATTATACTGCGATTCGGCAAAAATTACAATATTAAGTCTGTGCTTGTTGAAAAGATATGTCGAGAATGACAATCTCAGTATTTGCGCCGCAATAGACAAAGAATAAGAAAAATCCCTCTGAAATCAACGATTTCAGAGGGATTTTGGTCCGAGTGGGGCGACTCGAACGCCCGGTCTCTTGAACCCAAATCAAGCGCGATACCAACTTCGCTACACCCGGATATTCAATTTCTGCCATGATACCACGGCGGGGGAGAAAATCAAAGATTTTTCTGTCTGTGGTCATTCCTGTGGTCAAAGCCGCTTTTGTGCCGTTTTCGGCAGCCGGAGGGAAACCCGCTATTGCCCGTGTCGCAAGGCTTTGCGGCGTTTCGCCTTGCCCTGTTCCGGATACCGCCACGGCACTCCCAAATGTCGCGCCCTACCAGTTGAGCCACACCCGGATATTCAATTTCTGCCATGATACCACGGCGAGGGGTAAAAATAAAGATTTTTCTGTCTGTGGTCATTTATGTGGTCAAAGCCGCTTTTGTGCCGTTTTCGGCAACCGGAGGAAAACCCGCTATCGCCCGTGCCGCAAGGCTTTGCGGGCTTTTGTCCAAGCCGCGCATGGATAGGGTCTACGCACTCCCAAATGTGGCACGGTACCAACTCCGCCATACCCGGATAGGGGAGTGGGGTACGCCGCCCGATCACGGACGGCGTACCTTTACTATATCAGATTTTCTCCGGTCTTGCAAGGGGGAAATCAGCCGTTCAGAGCGGCCTTCAGAGCCACCACACGGTCGGTAGCCTCCCAGCGTACGCCCAGATCCTCACGGCCCATGTGGCCATAGGCCGCCAGCTGGCGGTAGATGGGTCTGCGCAGATCCAAATCCCGGATGATGGCGGTGGGGCGCAGGTCAAAGACCTTCTCCACAGCCTCCTCCAGCTTTTCATCGGACACCACGCCGGTGCCGAAGGTCTCCACCAGCACGCTGACAGGACGGGCCACGCCGATGGCATAGGCCAGCTGCACCTGGCACTTGGTGGCCAGACCCGCCGCCACCACGTTCTTGGCCACGTACCGGGCGGCGTAAGCGGCGCTGCGGTCCACCTTGGTGGGGTCCTTGCCGGAGAAAGCACCGCCGCCGTGGGGGGCGCTGCCGCCGTAGGTATCCACGATGATCTTCCGGCCGGTGAGACCGCTGTCACCCTGAGGGCCACCAATGACGAAGCGGCCTGTGGGATTGACGTAGATCTTGGTGTTCTCGTCCATCAGCTCAGCGGGAACCGTGGGCTTGATGACCAGTTCGATCATATCCCGGCGGATCTGATCCAGAGATGCCTCGGCGGCATGCTGGGTGGAGACCACCACGGCATCCACACGGACGGGCTTGCCATTCTCGTCATACTCCACCGTCACCTGCGTCTTGCCGTCGGGGCGCAGGTAATCCACCAGCTTTTCCTTACGGACCTGTGTCAGGCGCTTGGCCATCTTCTGGGCCAGAGAGATCGCCAGCGGCATCAGCTCCGGCGTCTCGTCGCAGGCGTAGCCGAACATCATGCCCTGATCGCCCGCACCGTTATCGAGCGCATCTTCGCCGGTCTGCTTGCTCTCGAGCGAGTGGTCGACGCCGAGGGCGATGTCTGCGCTCTGCTCGTCGATGTTCGTGATGACGGCGCAGGTCTCGCAGTCAAAGCCGTATTTTGCGCGGTCGTAGCCGATCTCGCGCACGGTCTGGCGCACGACCTTCGGGATGTCGACGTAGCAGTCGGTCGTGATCTCGCCCATGACGTTCACGACGCCGGTCGTGACCGTGCATTCGCAGGCGACGCGGCCGTTCGGGTCCTGCGCCAGAATGGCGTCGAGGATCGCGTCGGAGATCTGGTCGCAGATCTTGTCGGGATGTCCTTCCGTCACGGATTCGGATGTAAAGAGATGATGAGCCATTGCTATTCCTCGCTTTCTGTTGTGCCGGGCAAAGAAACAAGCGCCCCGACAGCCGACGGAGCGCTTGGAAAAGGCGAAGATCCTCATCTCTCGATTTGCACCGCCGGATTTGGCACCTTGCAGGTCTCTGCAGGTTGTCGGGCTTCACAGGGCCGGTCCCTCCGCCACTCTTGATAAGGCTGTGAAATTGTAAGGCACATTATACGCGCTTTTGCGCGCTTGTCAAGTCCAAAATTCCGAATTTCGTCAATTATTTTTCAGCCAGATCCACAGCCGCCGCCACCACGGCAGCTTTTTTCGTGGCTGGGGCGGGGCAGGGGGCGCGGGCTTTTCGACGGTGCGCCCGGCAAAGTACGTGTGCAGATACGCCTGACTGACAAACGGCTCGCCCGCGCCCTCGGG
>ENA-OROU01001263-OROU01001263.1-human-gut-metagenome-genome-assembly--contig:-NODE-1263-length-22122-cov-8.848099_pt1 | contig 22122 bp, 19 predicted proteins | sample MGYA00242131_ERZ509054 | MGnify/ENA primary metagenome ERZ509054 (study PRJEB26280, sample SAMEA2338749) | human gut metagenome | biome: human gut; feature: human-associated habitat; material: faeces... | reverse complement strand
ACTATTATTATACGCTATTTCTCGTCAAAAATCAACCATTTGTTGTGATAGAGCCTTTTATTTTTTCAAAAAATTTTTTTATTTTGCCTTGCCGATTGGTTTCTCCCAGTGGGAATTAGTGAAAGGGTTATTTCTTAACTCCGATTAGGAGCAACTCTTTCGCTGTTCCTTGACAACTGAATATATAGGCACATCGGACTTTAGTTCTGATGATGAGCCACCTTATCGGGTACGCCAAGACCTCTGATAATAGAGCGAGCGAGAATCCCCGGTAAAAGTGTCAGGCTGCACCTGATACGGCGATGACAGTCAGAATGATAATGATACTTCTCTACGGAGCTGGCGGAGAACCCGGCAGAGGTGAAATTCCTATGACACGGTTTCGCAAACTGTGACCGATGTGCTTCCCACACAAAGCAACAGCTTTACGCAGGGGGTGTTGAAAACAAATACTGCGTTGATACATAGCCGTCTGAACACAGCCGGCTATAAATCTATCGAAAGGAGGAAAGCCAATGCCTAACTGTAAAACCATTGCTATCTGCAATCAGAAGGGCGGCACAGGAAAAACGACCACAACGGTCAATTTAGGGATAGGGCTTGCGAAGCAAGGTAAAAAGGTACTCCTTGTAGATGCCGATCCCCAGGGCGACCTTACGACTTGCCTCGGATGGAAAGATAATGACAGTCTGCCGACTACCATTACCACTAAGTTATCCGAGATAATGCGTGAAGAAAACGGAAACCCGCATTTCGGTATTCTGCATCACGAGGAAAATGTTGATTTGCTTCCCGCAAACCTTGAACTGTCCGCTATGGAGAAGTCGAGTTCCAACAAGAGTCAGGTACTCTTGTTATTCCTGAAGCAAAGACCGTAAAGGAATTGCTTGAAGATTACACTTCGATTTACGGAGTGAACACTTGGGCAATGTCTACCTATGAAGCAAGACGAAGCCTGATTTTCAATTACATTAACCCGATTTTAGGAGATGTGAAGCTCTCCGACCTGAACACCCGAATGATGGAAAAGTATTATCAGAACTTGCTCAAGGTTAAATCGAGGGTGGTAAACAACCGCAAGCCGAATACGGAGTATCTGTCTTGCCACACAGTTCGAGAGGTTCACAAACTGCTCCGTAGTGCTTTTAATCAGGCGGTTAAATGGGAGCTGATGACAAAGAACCCTTGTGTCAATGCAATGCTCCCACAAGAGGAACACAAGGCTCGTGATATTTGGGATGCTCCCACTCTCTTTAAGGCTCTTGAGCTTTGCGATGACGATATATTAAGACTTGCTATTAACCTTGCTTTCTCTTGTTCCTTGCGAGTTGGTGAAATGCTTGGACTGACTTGGGACTGTGTTGAGATCTCCGATGCAAGCATAACAAACGGCACGGCGTTTATATTCGTCAATAAAGAACTTCAACGAGTAAACCGTGATGCACTTGAGAAATTGAATGAGAAAGGGATCATACTCAAGTTTCCGGCTTTCTTTGCAAGGACAAACACCGCCTTAGTTCTCAAAGAGCCTAAAACAAAGACAAGTACCCGAAAAGTATTCCTACCTAAGACGGTGGCAGAAATGCTCAAAGAACGTTATCAGGAAATTCAGGAATACAAGGAATTGTTCGGTGACGAGTTCCAAGATTTCAATCTCGTATTCTGTAATGCAAATGGCAGACCGATGGAGAGCCAAATCATCACCCGTGCCTTGCAGAAACTAATCAAAGACAACGACCTACCGCCCGTAGTTTTCCATAGCTTGCGACATTCAAGTATTACCTACAAGTTGAAGCTCAACGGCGGTGATATAAAGTCTGTTCAGGGCGATTCCGGTCACGCACAAGTAAAGATGGTTACTGATGTGTATTCTCACATCATAGACGAGGACAGACGGCTCAATGCACAAAGGTTTGAAGAAACCTTCTACCAAAAGAAAAACCCGTCAGAGGTCAATGGAGCGACCGTAGAGCCGAAGAAAGAGCCGCAAGGCATAACCGAAGAAGCAATGCTTAACTATATGGTTCAGAACCCTGACTTCTTACAGAAGTTCAAAGTCCTGCTCGGTGTTGGAAACTAAATACAAAGCATAACGGCAAGATCACAAAATGGTCTTGCCGTTTTCTTTTCGCTTTAATGTGTAGAATTTTTCATATTTATGTGGTATAATCAATTAGCTAAATAAGAATTTGACGGAGAGATAGTATGGCTATTATTAAAAACGAAATACCGATTTTGGAGTTTGATACAGAGCAGACAGCAGTTCTTAATCCCACTCATGAAAATCTTGGTTTGAACTTACCCAAGAAATGTGTGTTCGCATTTCTTGGTGCTTACATAGATGAATATGCCAGTAAAAGTGATACCAAACAGGTATCCACTTTTGAGAGTGCAACGAAGCATTATCCCATTTACATCACCAAATACAAGGGTGAGGACATTGTGCTTTGTCAAGCACCCGTTGGTGCGGCAGCAGCCACACAGATACTTGATTGGCTGATTGGTTATGGTGTAAGAGAGGTAATCTCGGCAGGTAGTTGCGGTGCTCTGGAAAAGTTCCCCGAAAGTACATTCCTCGTACCAAACAAGGCTCTGCGTGATGAGGGAACATCTTATCACTATGCGCCCCCTTCTCGATTTGTGGAAATCAGCGAGAAGGCAAGAAAAGCAATTGAAGAAACCATTCTTGAGCATAGTATGAAATATCAGGAGGTTATAACCTGGTCAACGGATGGATTTTTCCGTGAAACCAAAGAAAAGGTGGCTTATCGCAAAAGTGAAGGCTGTGCAGTTGTAGAAATGGAATGTTCTGCTCTGGCGGCCTGTGCTGATTTCAGAGGGGCAACCTGGGGTATGATACTTTATACCGCAGACAGTCTTGCAGATGTTGACAAATACGACGAAAGAAACTGGGGCGGTAATGCATACGAATATGCACTTACGCTCTGCCTTGATGCGGTTATCAAATTATAAGAACAGTTAGAATCAATCTTTTTTTTGTGATATAATTTTATTGAGGTGAATGAAATGAGGACTGAAAAAGAAATATACGATTTAGTTTTGAATTTTGCTTTTCAAGATGAGAGAATTAGAATTGTAACTCTTGAGGGGTCTCGCACTAATGTTAATATACCAAAAGACAATCTTCAAGATTATGATATTACTTTTTTTGTTATAGATATGGGAGAATTTTTGAAAAGCGATGACTGGCTTAGTGTTTTTGGTAACAGAATTATGATGCAAAAACCTGAAGATATGGAATTATTTCCTCCAGAAGAAAAAGGATTTTCTTATATAATGCTTTTTGATGATGGTGTAAAGATTGATTTAACTTTGTTACCTGTTTCAATGCTTGAGGAGTATCTTACTCGCGATAAACTTGTAAAAATCATGTTAGATAAAGATAATATGATTAAAACAGAAATAGTTCCCACAGATGAAGATTATTACATTAAGTGTCCAACAGAAAGAAAGTTTGATGACTGTTGTAACGAATTTTGGAATGTTGCAACATATGTATCCAAGGGCTTACTTCGTGGTGAAATACTATTTGCAATAGACCATATGAATGAAGTATTACGTCATGAGCTTCTTAGGATGATTAGTTGGTATGTCGGTACTGAAAAAGGATTTAATTTCAGTTTGGGTAAAAACTATAAATTTTTAGATAAGCATATTTCAAAAGAATTGTGGGATAACTTACTAAATACATATTCAATGAGTTCGTATGAAGAAATGTGGAAATCGTTTGATTTGTGTCTATGTTTGTTCAAAAAAATATCTAAAAAAGTGGCAGATTCACTTGGTTATAATTATCCTGATTATGATGAAAACGTTACAAAATATTTGGAAACACAAAAGAGAATTTCAAATAAATATCTTTATGGTAATAGGTATTGACAAATTCCAATTTAGCGAAGTGAGTAAAATAAATAAAACTCGGTAACAGACCGAGGTACAAGCGATTAAATAAAGGCATCTTGTGGGAATATAACCGTTTCCCTAAATCCGACCCCCTTGCTAATTCCCATCTAATGAAACGGTCGAAAACGGGGTAAAATTAGCAGTAATTCCATAACACAGCTTAACACTCAAAGTGCGAAAAAGCCTTGAAAATACGGGATTATCGGGTACAGGAAGTGACTCTACAACCGAGTTTCGAGGTCACTCCTAAGCGACAGGCCACTGGTTCGAACCCAGCCGGGGGTGCCAAAAGCACCGCTGCAAGCCATTTTTTGCTGGTTTGCAGCGTTTTTTGTTTTTCTTCTCCCGGCCTGCCGCTCGTTTGAGGCCGAGAGAATTTTATGCGCTGCTATGTATATCCTGCTAAGAAGAAACGAACGATTTCCACGTCCTTGCTAAGAAAAATCCCATCTTTGCTAATTGGAGTTTTCGGACTTACCTGCCGCCCGGTGCCGCCGAGAGCAGCGCAGCCAGGGTATTTGCCAGTTCCGGCGACTGCCGGAGCTGTTCCACCAGGGCCTCCAGGTCGAGCGTCGCCGGTGCCGGTTCCTTCGGCTCCTCCGGCGGACGGACCGCCCGAAGATCTGGCTTGGCATAGAAGGCACTCTCAAACTTCTGGGCGTTGATCTTGCGGTCCTCGTCCAGGATATGGGCATACACGCTGGTGATCATGTCGATCTCCGCATGGCCCGTGTCGCCCTGGGTGGCCTTCAGGTCGCCGTGGTTCAGTTTCAGCTTGTAGGTAGTGCTGGAATGACGGAGGGAATACTCGACCTGATCGATCCTATGGGCGGCCTCAACGAAGCGGTCATCCCATTCCTCATCGGTGATCTTCGGAGCATACTGTTCCTTCCATCGTTTCAGCAGATGAAGGTATTCACAATACAACCTCCAGCAGTCATTGAAACGCTTTTCCAGTGCTACCTTGCCGGTCTTTACTACCGGCGCCGGTTCGATATGAAAACCTTCAAAGGGAGCCTCGATGCCGAAGTCGGCTGCCAGCTTCTCGGCAGCTTCCTTCAGATCAAGGCCAAACAGTTTTGCAGTGAAGTCGATTACATCGCCGTCCTCCGAACAGCCAAAGCAGTGATATCGCTGATCCACTTTCATTGAAGGTGTTCTCTCATGATGAAACGGACAGCAGGCAAAGCCATGCCGGTTGACATGAATGCCGTAGCTCTCGGCGGCCTGTCTGGTCGTTATCGCTTCTTTGACTCTATGAATTGCAGATTACAAAGCTCCCGTCTATGCAATCGTTGTATGAGGAGTTCCATCAGCTGGCAGTCCAGAAAAAGCAAGACTACGCTGAGTACCGTCAGATTAGAAAAGAGAAAGAAGAATTGCTGATTGCCAAACGGACGGTTGAAACGATTCTGAATATCGACAGACAAAAAGAGCAAGAAAAAGAACAAGAGAAAGAGGAAAAGAAGAACTTCCGTTAAAGCAAAAAGCCACGGTCTGCACTCCCCAAAAGAGTGCGGATCGTGGCTACTTTTTTATTTTTCGACCTCAGCGCTTTCAGCCATTTTAATAATTTCAGAGTCGTCAATTTTGCTTGGCTCATATTCCAGAACATAGGTGATTTCGGGAGAATATGTCCAGCAGAGGAACGCCTTGTCATCTTTTTTGTAGAGGGCGCCATACCAATCCTTAATCATCATTTCCTCACAGCTGTCCATACTGTCAACCGGGAAAAGCACTCCCAGGGCTTCTGTATGTAATCCGGTGATTTCTTCCGGGCCTCCTTCGTAAAATGTGGTTTTCAGGATACGGTAGTAGATATTGTTATCCTTGTCGTTTTGGTCTCCGTAGGTCAGAGTGGCTGCGAGTTCTGTTTTGGAGACCTTCCTTACATCTTCTCCAAGAACTTCTTCTGCGCTCTTTTCAAAACGGTCAGCAAATTCATCGAAGTCCATTTCCTTTTTCTGATGTGAAGTCACAGCAATTATAATCCCAACTGCCACAATAATGACGGCAAATAGAATGGCTATTCGTTTCTTTTTATTCATGTTCTTCCTTTCCGAGAAAAATAAAGCGAAAGTCAACGAGGTACATCTGGCAGATTCATGATCTTTGCATCTGCCTTTTTTGCATATTGCATGGTCTGATAAGCTCCGCCAGAATTGTGTTCTATGCAGAAAATAACTAAATCCGACCGGTCAACCATGGATCGATTTCTGACTTGATGGGCGGACTTGAAGTGCTTTTCTGCGGATTCGAGACAGATTTCAATTTCATCATAATACTCATGAAAAGACTCCTCGTTGTTCCGGTATTCCGCCGTCATATATGGCAGTACAAGAACGAGAGAACTGTTGTCACCCCGGATCGTTCGCTTGCATCTGCGAACCGTTGAAGAAACGAGCTGATCAAATTCTCCGTCTCGCCCGACAAGGAACTCGACATATTCTTTGGTAAGAAGTAGCTCACGGATGATTGCTTCCAACTGTCGCTCAATCACAAACGGATCATCAATTTCTCTGTGTCCAAAGAAACTGACAGCGAATAAATTCATAAAAATCTCTCCTTTGGAGATGCTTGGTACTGGTATCGCCAATCGAAAACCGATATTGATAATTATATCACCAATATAGGAAAGGATAAAGAGAAAATTCATTTTATCTCTACCAACCACGCCTTCCAATTCATACTACAATAATTGAGGAAGGAGGGATAGGAATGGCCAACACGCAGTATGATGAATTTATTCGTAGCAGGATTACTGAATTACGAATAGCAAAGAATATTTCCGAACACAAGATGAGCTTGGATTTGGATAAAAGTGGCTCGTACATTCGTGGAATAACCAGCGGAGCAGCCTTGCCGTCTCTCAGGGAACTGTTCAATATCATCTCGTATTTTGATATGACACCGGCAGAATTTTTCGCCCCGCTGGACGATGCGAATACCCCGTATCGTAAATTGTGCGAGAAGCTGAGAACCATGAATGAGGAAGAACTCGAAAAGGTCAGCACCTTTATTGGCTGGATTGAGAAGAAAGAATAATCAAATGGAATTAAGATTTTAACCTGGATGCCAAATGGCAGTCCAGGTTTTTTCTTTCTCAGGAAAGCGTTCAGAATGAACGAGCAGCCGGTATCGCAGATACCGATCAAAGGGGATTGGGGATGCTTCCCCAACAAGCAAATTTGCGAAGATTGTACCGAAGGGAAAATCGAGAAAATGAGTGAACCTGTACAGGTTTACACTGCTTGCCAATTTGTAAAACACCCGCAAGCATGAAATGCAAAACGAAATTGAGTTCTTCAATCTCGAATTGACTTTTCGGCAATTTAGGAGTATAATATCGCCGTAATTTTGCGTACTTTGTTTTCTTCATGGGGTGACTTATATGGCTATGAATTATAACAAACTTTGGAAACTGCTTATTGATCGGAATATGATGAAAAAGGATTTAATCCAGTTAGCTGGAATATCCACAAATGCCATGGCTAAAATGGGAAAAGGTGGCGATGTCTCGACACAGGTTTTGAGAAAAATCTGTATTGCATTGGATTGTAAAATTGAGGACATCGTTGAAATTATTCCAGATGAGTCCGTTTTTTTGGACATCTAACATGGTATTTTTAGAAAGGAAGGTGTAGAAGTATGTGGTGCAAAAATTGTAACATGGAAACAAACGAAAAAACCTGCCACATTTGCGGTGAAGATACAATCGAAGACCTTCCTGTTGAGATTTATTGGTGCAGCCATTGTCGAACTCCGATTATCCAAGTTGCTAAACAAGCAGACAAAGGGATTTGTCCGCTGTGCAAATCCAAAACAAAATATATGACAGCAGACCTTCGTCCCGTATTTCCCCAGGAACGATTATTGCTTGAAATCTTGCTGGAGAAAAAACCGCATGAATTTCGGGAAAAATCAGTGTGGGCATCTGATAGCAGATATTACATAGATGGTAAATCCATTTCGATTTCCAGCAAGACATTTCAGGATGCTGATGCTGATGCGATAGCAGAGATTTTAAAAGTCGAAGAACCGAACAACACCTACGACTTCTTCAATTCCCATATCGCAACTTTCATTGAGGCCAATAAAAATAGACTTCATTATCTCATTGATGAAGCGCATCGGTTTGTAAAACACGCTGCGTCTAAGTTTGATGAGGAACACATTGTTGTGTCCTTCTCAGGAGGTAAAGACTCAACAGTTACTGCCGATGTTGTAACTAAGGCGTTGAGCAATCCTGAGTTGACGCACATTTTTGGGAACACAACGCTTGAGTTCCCATACACAATCCAGTATGCACAGAGATTCAATGAAGCACATGAGCAATGCTTCTGGATCGCAAAGAACAACGAACAAGATTTTTATGATGTATGCGAGGATATAGGCCCTCCCGCACGAATGATGCGTTGGTGTTGTTCAATGTTCAAGACCGGCCCGATTACTCGTATCATCAATAAACTATATAGAGATTCGAGGATTTTAACTTTTTACGGTATCCGCAAATCCGAATCTGTGAGCAGAAGCAAATATAACCGTATCGAAGATGATGCAGAATCTGTAAAGATTCAGCAGCAGACGGTTGCTTCTCCGATTTTCTTCTGGAAGGATCTCGACATTTGGCTCTACATTTTGGCGGAGGAAATTGATTTTAATGATGCCTATCGCCTTGGCTATGACCGAGTTGGATGCTGGTGCTGCCCCAATAACAATCAGAGGGCGCAGTTCCTTTCCAGAATCTATATGCCGGAGCAATCGAAAAAGTGGCGAGACTTTCTTATATCTTTTGCAGAAAAGATTGGAAAGCCTGATCCAGAAGTTTATGTTGACACCGGGAAATGGAAAGCTCGCCAGGGAGGTAACGGCCTTGCTTCTGCGGGCGATGTAAAAATTCGCTTTACGAATTGTACAACAGAGGAACACGCAAAGATATATCGTTTGGTTCGCCCCTTTGATGATGAACTTGTCGGTATGTTCACACCGTTTGGTCGTGTTGCTCCTGAGCTTGGTCAGAAACTTCTTAACGAAGTTCTTGTCCTTGATAATAGAACCAATGTCCCAATTTTGTCTATTCAGCCTTTCGGTCAGCAGGGATACGACTATGCTGTAAAAATCCGAACCATGAACGTTGCAGACCATGACGATTTGCAGCGCATGGTTGGATATCAAATTCGTAAATTCAATGCTTGCCGTAAATGCTTGAAATGCGAGTCGTTATGTAGAGCAGGAGCCATTTCAATCGTAGGAGACAGCTACTACATTAACCCAGACAAGTGCGTTCATTGCAAGATGTGCGTGACACCGAAATATCTTGATGGCGGCTGCATGATGGACAAGTATTTAAGAACAAAGTAATTAGAACTGAGGTAGCACTATGGCTATGAAATTTAGAGCCCATGATACTTTCTTCATTCGTAAAGGATGGTTAAGTAAGGGCATGAAGTATGTCTGCAACAAGCCAGATGTTTTTGTTGATAAAAATGATAATCCCATGGATGTGCTGGGCATTGGCTCTAACATGGTCAAAGCATTGAGGTATTGGCTTCAGACCGTTGGACTCACAACAGAGCCTAACTCTGGTCGTCGCACACAGAGCTTTACTGAATTAGGCAAGTCCATTTTTGAGCATGACCGCTTTATTGAAGAAACAGGAACCTTATTCCTATTGCAGTATAAACTTGCATCCAATATAGAGGATGCAACTGCGTGGTATTACTTCTTCAATGAATTTACGATGTCTGAGTTCACAAAAGAAGATTTTGTTGCAAGTATTCAGAACTATGTATTGATGAATGACGCAACAGCTTCGGTTGCGATTCGTTCCTTGAATGACGATTTCACTTGCATCATCAATACTTATTTGCCGAAGCATAAGGCTGGAACACCGAAAGCAAGTCCCGAAAACAATATTGACTGCCCGTTTGGTGACCTGGGACTTGTTGATGTGTTGAGCAAAACCCGCCGTACATACAAGAAAACAATTCCGGCAGTATCTTCTATCAACCCGTGGGTTGCTCTGGCTGTAATCTTGGATCAGTCTCAAGGTCGGAAAGAAATCAGTTTAAATGAACTGCTGACAGCACCGTGTAACATCGGAAAGGTGTTCAATTTGGATGCGATTTCCATGCTGGACTTACTGCGTGGAGTTGAGCGGTTGGGTGAGATTAAAATTATCCGAACCGCTGGTTTGGATGTCGTCAGAATCCTTTCGGATAGGGATTTCCAATCTTGTGTTGAGATGTACTATTCCAGTTTTGACGAGCAGAATTGAGGAGAATTGGACTATGAGTAAAATGATCTCTGTTGCATCAGGGTTTCAGTATTCGGTAAATATCGGATATGACCTGAACAACGACGATAAACTTAAAAACTTTATACCGACGAGATCTGCACTTGAACTCCTGGAGGATATTCTGCTTAGTACAAGAAATACCTCGACAGATAGAGCAAGAGTGCTGATTGGTGCTTACGGCAAGGGCAAGTCTCACATCGTCCTTACCATTATGGCCATGCTGATGAAGCGTGACCTTTCCCTGTTTGAAAAAACGTTACCTAAGATATATGAAAATCCGCAACTTCATAGCTGCGTTAAAAACTACTATGAAAGCGACAACAGAATTCTTCCGATTATCATTACCGGTAGCAACACAAGCTTAACCCAGGCGTTCCTGCTTGCACTTCAGCGCACATTGGCTGAAAATGACTTGCTGGATATTATGCCTGAAACAAATTATAAGGCTGCTATCTATGCTATTGAGCGTTGGAAAAAGGAGTTCCCAAGTACATACGAGAAATTCAAGGAATCATTAGATGTTCCTGTCTCGAAGTTCATTGCTGAACTCGAAGATTATAGCATTACTGCGTATGAGAAATTTGAGCGCATATACCCAACTCTTACTGCGGGTAGCGTGTTCAACCCATTCTTGGGTTTTGATGTCGTCGAATTATATGAGGGAGTCGTTAAAAGTCTGAAAGCCAAAGGCTTCACAGGTGTATATGTTATTTACGACGAGTTCAGTAAATTCCTTGAAGCCAATATATCCGAAGCATCTGTTAGCGACACAAAAATGCTTCAGGACTTTGCTGAAAAGTGTAACCGAAGTGGTAATCTGCAAATGCACCTGATGCTTATCTCCCACAAGGAAATATCCAACTACATCGACACACTTCCTAAACAGAAGGTAGATGGATGGAGAGGTGTTTCTGAGCGATTCACTCATGTGCATCTGAACAATAACTTTACTCAGACATACGAAATTATAGCTTCCGTTATTCAGAAAAATTCTGAGCTGTGGGAGCAGTTTTGTCATACCTATGGAGAGAACTTTGAAAGTGTTGCTCAAAGATATACTGGTCATTCCTTGTTCTCTGAGATGGCAACATCTGAGCTCGGCGCAATGATTAAAGCCTGCTATCCCCTCCACCCCGTGTCTACATTTATCCTTCCTCGTCTTTCCGAGTGTGTAGCACAGAATGAACGAACCCTGTTTACTTTTTTGTCTGCGAATGGTGCTGCAACATTGCCCAGCTTCTTAGAAAATTTCCATGATGATTGTTTTGGTGTAATTACACCGGATATGATTTATGACTATTTTGAGCCGCTGTTCAAAAAGGAAGTTTATACGAGCGATCTTTACAAGACTTATCAGCTGACTGCACTTATTCTTGCAAAGCTGGATGAGCAGTCCCTTGAAAGCAAGATTGTTAAGACGCTTTCTCTGATTTATATTCTTGAACAGTTTGAAAAACTGGCTCCGACCCGTGATGAGTTGGTTGGCATTTATTCCGTTGGATATACAGTGCCAGAGGTTGAAAAGGCAATCGACAATCTAATTGGCAGAGAGTTTGTTGTATATTTAAAGCGAAGCAACAATTATCTTCGCCTTAAACAGACTTCCGGTGTAGATATTCGGCAGAAAATCAGTGATATGATTGTCGCACAGAGAGGAAAAGTCTCTGTCAAGGACACATTGAACAAAGCAAACTTTGACAGCTTTGTTTATCCGTCCAGATATAACGATGAACGAGAAATGACTCGCTATTTCTCCTTTGTGTTTATTGATGCCGCAGAAATAACCGCAGAGACAAACTGGAACATCAAGAGCGAAGGTATTCCTGGCGATGGTGTTGTATATGGTATTATTCCAAGTCGAAAGGTTGACCTTAACGAAGTCAAAACTCGACTGCTGAACACAAGTACCCAGGCAAAACAGGCTGTGTTTGTGCTGCCGAAAAACTATTCCGATATTTCTGAGGTTGTTGCTGAGTTCAATGCGGTATCCATTCTCCGAGAAGCCGCAAGCGATGATAAGGTTCTTTTTGATGAATACGAAGTGATCTATGAAGATCTCTGTGAGGTAATCAATGCCAATATCAAAGCCTATACCCGGCCTGAGAATTTCATGGCTCGCTACATCCACTATGGTGAAGAACGCTATATTAGTCGTAAAGCAGCATTGACCGGTTTACTTTCTGATATTTGTGATGATTTGTTTTCGCAGACGCCTATTATCAATAACGAAGCAATAAACAAGGGCGATATTACATCTATCGCCTATAACAGCCGCAGTAAAATCATTTCTGGCCTGTTGAGAAACGAACTTGAGAAAGGATTAGGGCTGACGGGTTCTGGACAGGAAGTATCTATTATGCGAAGCACATTGATTCGCACAGGGGTACTCGTTGAAGAATCTGGCTGTACAAAAATTAACCTTTGTCCTAATGATCCGTATCTCGAAAACGCTTTAGCAACGATTGTTGACTTCATTCGTGAAGCCCGCCAGAATGGGCAGATGAATTTTGGAGAGTTGTATCGTCGTCTTACCGGTGCAGAATATCACATCGGTATGCGAAAGGGACTCATCCCTATTTACCTGGCTGCGGTTCTCCATGAGTTTAAGCAGAGCGTTCTTCTTACCGACCGTTTTGGTCAGGTGGCAACCTCTACCGATGTTTTATTACAGATTAATGCAGAGCCCTCTGCATTTTCTGTGACCTATCTGGATTGGAACCCGGAAAAAGAGCTCTTTGTCACAAACTTGGCAGGGATTTTCCATGACTATGTTCTTGAAGCAGAAAAAGCAAACAATGAACATGACTATGTTGTACTCGCAATGCGTCGTTGGTATATGTCTTTGCCGAAGTACGCCAAGGAGATTAAGCGAACTATCTCTGGCGAAAAGGTTGATAAGAGATACACAGCATTCACACGCTTGCTAAGACAAAACATCGGCTCGCACGAGTTCCTGTTCCAGCGACTGCCTGAAGCATTCGGATATGCGGCAGAGTTTGAACCTGGTGTAGTAGAGAATGTTGCAGCGGCTAAAAACTATTTCGACAATGCAATCATCATGTTGAAGAAAAGCCTGATTCGAGAGGTTAAGGAGCTGTTTGCTGCTCCTCATACAAAGCGTTTTGGAATGACCTCCCTCTCGTCTGTGATTAAGGACTGGTGTGAATCGCTGGATGCAACAGTTTACGAGCAGTTATTTGCAGATGGAACAGAGAAATGCCTTGCTTTGTTCCGCTCAATTACCAATGATGAGGATACTTTCATCGCACGACTCGCCAAGATTGCGACAGATTTGAGGTTGGAAGATTGGGACGACAACACCCACAATCGCTTTTCCAAAAATCTGACCAAGTATAAGGCAACTGCAGAACAGTATCATTCCAAGACTGAACAAAAGAACGATAGCCACTCCGATAGCAACTACCAGGTAACTTTCGTAGATGAGAGTGGGACAACTAATACAAAACGATTTGACAGAGTTGAGATAACTAAGCGAGGGAAATTGCTACTCAACGCAATTACCTCTGATATTGAATCTATGGGACACTCTATCTCTGAACAAGAAAAACGTCAGATCCTGATGGAGGTTCTGAAGAAGATGTGTTAAGGAGGGATAAATATGGCTTACTTTGATAATGCAGCTACCACATTTCCAAAACCAGAAGCTGTATATACATTTATGAGCGACTTTTACAGAAGCAACGGTGCCAGTGCTGGTCGTGGAAATTATGGTGCATCTCTTTCCGCAGGAGCGTTAATTGCGGAAACCAGACAGCTTTTACAAGAGCTGCTGCATTGTCAAGCAAAGCAGGTCGTGTTCACCCCTACCGCTACAATAGCTTTGAACATTGTTCTTCAGGGTTTAGTAAAGATGGGTGTGAAAGAGGTCTACATCAGCCCATTTGAACACAATGCCGTGACTCGCACCCTACACGCATTTGAGGTGAGCGGTCAGATCAATGTTCACAAGCTCGTAGTATCAGAGAGTATGGTCTATGACCTTGAGCGAATCCGTTATCAGTTTGAAGAAAAACGCCCGGATCTAATTGTAGTGAGCCATGCAAGCAATGTTTTTGGCCTGATTTCCCCGGTTGAGGAGATATTCAGGTTGGGCAAACAATTTGATGCCTATACCGTTGTAGATATGGCTCAGACCGCAGGTTTGGTAGATTGCAATGTAGGCTCCAATGTGATTGATTTCGCCGTGTTTGCCGGACATAAGACGCTTTACGGCCCGACCGGTATCTCCGGATTTATGATGAAGCCAGAGATAAAGTTGCCGGCAGTTATCTTTGGCGGCACAGGTTACGAATCAGCGAACCAAGATATGCCCCTTTCCCTCCCGGAAAGATATGAGACGGGAACAATGAATCTGATCGGGGTCGCCGGACTTCATGCTGCACTTAAATGGATCAACGACATATCCATTTCGTCCTTGAGGGAAAAAGAAGCTCAGAATAGACAGCGTTTACTTGAGATTCTGGATGGCTACTGGTTTATCAAGGTTGTAGGTAATTTCCCTAAAAACGAATATGTGGGGATTGTTTCCTGTCTGATTGATGGAATCAGTAGCGATAGCGCTGGAAAGATCTTTGATAAAGTGGGTATTGCAGTCCGAACCGGCTTACAATGCGCTCCGCTGGCACATGAATTTGCGGGAACCTACCCGGCAGGAACCATACGCTTCAGCGTGAGCTATTTCACAACGGAGCAGGATTTTCAGGAGCTTATTAGTGCTCTTGACCATATCGAAGAAAATATATAAACAGGGGGTGATCGCATGAGTTTTACAGATATTGATATAAAGCCGGAATACCGTTCTCGTTTGGATAATGTCATTAAAGATTTCTATATTCCTGTTTTGAAAGAAGCGGTTCTTTATAAAAGAGCAGTTGGTTTCTTTTCCTCTACTGCCTTAGTTGAAATGTCTGCTGGAATATGCGGTCTTGTAAAGAATGGTGGAAAAATCCAGTTGATAGCATCACCTCGCTTATCTGCTGAAGATATTGACGCTATTAACGATGGTCTGAGGCGTAGGGATGATGTGATTGAAGAAGCTCTAATTCGTGCGTTGTCTGAACCGATGGGAGCACAGGAAACTTCAAGGCTGAATCTCCTGTCAAACTTGATTGCATCAGGCGTTTTGGAGATCAAGATTGCTTTTCTTGAGACTGAAAACTCGGTTGGTATGTTCCATGAAAAAATGGGGCTTATGTATGACCGAGAGCATAATATTATCGCTTTTTCTGGTTCTATGAACGAGAGCTTCAATGCTTTCAGACAGAACTATGAAGCCGTAGATGTATTCAAGTCCTGGACAACTGACGAAGAAAGGGTTTTGACAAAGCAATCCGCATTCAATGCCATGTGGAATGACTATGAACCGAGTATTCGTGTCCGTGATTTCCCGCAGGTATCTGAATTGATTATTCAAAAATATCAGGTATCTAATGGTATGGATTTAACTCTTGACGATGATTTTTTAGGCGAAGCCCCCGAGTCCTTTGGCAGCAGCGACAGAAAAGATACTATCAATGGACCGCACATTCCTGCAAAGGTTAAAATGCGTCCTTATCAGATCGATGCAATTAGCAGTTGGGCTGCTAATAATTACCGTGGCATTTTCGATATGGCCACCGGTACAGGCAAGACATATACGGCTTTGGCTGCTGTTGCTACTCTCTATAAAGCAACCAAGCAGAATTTGGCTGTCTTTATTGTCTGTCCATATCAGCACCTTGTCGAGCAATGGAAAGACGATATTGTTGCGTTTGGTATGAAGCCCATCGTATGTTATTCGGCTTCGGCGCAGAAAAGCTGGAAAGACCGCCTAAAAACCGCAGCGACAAGTTTCAATCTTGGAGTTCAAGACCATTTTTGTGTAGTAACGACAAACGCAACTTTCTCTGGAGATTACGTCCAGAGTATCGTTAAAAAGATGCGTGGCAATGTGGTTCTGGTGGTTGATGAAGCCCATAACTTCGGTGCGGAAAACCTTAGCACCACACTTATGGACAACATGAAATATAGGTTGGCACTTTCTGCAACTATCGACCGTCATGGTGATCCTGAAGGAACCAGAAAGCTGTATGATTACTTTGGAGAGAAATGTATTGAGTACACTCTTAAAGATGCGATTGATAATAAGATGCTTACCCCATACTATTACCACCCTGTCGTTGTTTCTCTCAGCGAGACAGAACTTGAGGAGTACCTTGATATAACCGCAAAAATCAGAAAGAATGTTCATGCTGATAAAAATGGAAAGGTCATTCTTAGCGAGTATGCGAAAACGCTTCTTATCAAACGAGCACGACTGGTATCTGGTGCTGTCGAAAAAATAGATGTCCTGCGTGACCTTATGCAGAACTATAAAGACGACAATCATATGTTGGTTTACTGTGGTGCCACTACCATGCATGATGTGGATTACAAAGAAGGCAAAGCGCATATCGAGGATATTCGACAGATCGATTTAGTTGCGGATATGCTTGGAAACGATTTTGGTATGCGTGTTTCTAAATTCACATCTGAGGAAGATGCGGCAGAAAGAGAGCGTATTAAAGCTGATTTTGATGCCGGAGACCATTTGCAAGCGGTGGTTGCTATTCGATGCTTAGACGAGGGTGTAAATATTCCAAGCATTAAGACTGCTTTCATTATGGCAAGTAGTACAAATCCTAAAGAGTATGTTCAAAGACGAGGACGAGTTCTCAGGCTCTTTAAGGGAAAAAAATTTGCCGTTATCTACGATTTCATTACCCTCCCATTCGCTCTTGACTGCATGGATCAGATAGATGCCGAGACGCTGGAAAGCGGCAAGTCTCTGGCAAAACGAGAGATTTTACGAATGAAGGATTTTGCGTCTATTGCTGAAAATCCTTTTGACTCTGATGAATTGATTTCTCAGATTCAGAGTGCATACGAAATTGAGATTGACGACGAAAATCAGGAGGACGATGACTATGTCTAATGAAAAAGGTATCGACCCTAAAAAATTAAATGCCATGAAAATGAAAATTCTCAAGGCAGAACAGGAAAATTTAAGAACCAAAGACAAAACGACCGATCAGATGGTGGATCATATCAGAAAGATTATCACCACCGAAGCAAAAAAAGGGTTTTAAGGAGGTGTTTCAATGTTAATTAAGTCACTTAAAATGGAGAACTTCCGACAGTTCAAAGGAACAACGGCAGTTACATTCTCCTGCGACCCGGATAAAAATGTCACCATTATTTTGGGTGACAACACCTTTGGTAAAACCACATTGCTTCAGGCATTTAACTGGTGTTTCTATGAAACCGTAATGTTCGATAACAACCCGGACTTCCTTCTGAATTTGGAAGTTGCTAACGGGCTGAACAACGGTGACTCTGCAACGGTTTCCGTGGAAATCTGTGTAATTCACAATGGTGTTGAATATGTGATTACACGCTCCCAGCAGTATATGTGCTCTAACAAGAAAGTATCGGGAGCACAAAAAAGCCAGGTAAAGGTTTCATACAAGCAGCCTGATGGTCAAACTGAATCCGTTCGTGCCACCGAGGTTAAGAATGTCATTGAGAATATTTTACCCAAAGACCTTTCTACATATTTCTTCTTTGACACCGAGCGTGTTCGCAGCATCAGTACAAGAAAAGATGTTTCCGATGCCGTAAAGGGGTTGCTTGGCCTTTCTATCATGGATAGTGCAATCAAGCATATTGGCACAAAAGGAAACAAAAAGACTGTTCTTGGTAAACTCTATGGTGTAATGGACACCGATGGGGATAAAAGGGCTCGTGATGCTCTGGACATGATTCAAAGCTCTGAAGCCAAGCGTGAAGCAATCAAGGAGCAGTTGGAAACCTGTGCTTCTCAAATCAAGCAGTATGAAGTTCGCAAAGGTCAGTTAGATGACATTCTGCGTGACAACCAGACCACGGCAACTCTCCAGAAAAAGAAAGAAGATCTGGAACGTCGCCTTTCCGCAGAACGGAGTTCTTTGGAAAGCACTATGGGACTGTTCTTTAAGGAATTTAGCAGAGGCTCTCTGCAAATGTTTGCGCAGCCACTTCTTGGCAGAGCAAAAGACTTCCTTGCTGCCACAAAGATTGATGATAAAGGTATCCGTGACTTGACTGCACCTACTATTCGTGAACTTATCAAGCGTGGGAGATGTATCTGTGGTGCCGAAATCTGTGATGGCAATGACGCCTATAAGCACTTGATGGAGGAACTGAACTATGTTCCACCTGAATCAATCGGCAATACGGTTCGTCATTATCGAGAAAAACTTAATTCATTCTCCAGAAATGCCGACCATACATATGACAGCTTGACTTCTCGATACCAGGAGATTTATCGTTCTAAGGCTCGCATCCAGGAATGGGATGATGAACTGACTGATATTAGCGTTCAGATCAAGGGCAAGGAAAACATGAAGCAGTACGAGGTCGAACTGACCGATGTTAAAAAGCGCCTTAGAGATTTGAATGATAAAAAAGAGCGCCTAATTCGTGACGATGCAACCTTGAAAAATGACATTGAACGCTATAAGAAAGTATATGACAGCTTAGTGGCTGTGTCTGGCAAGAACAAAGAAACCATGCTGTTTATCCAGTATGCTGAAGAAATCTTGGATTGGCTTTCTACTACATACAAGGAAAAAGAGGCATTCATTCGAGATGCTCTCGAAACCAAGGTTAATCATATCTTCGAGCAGATGTATCACGGACACCGAAGGGTCTCTATTGACCAGAGGTATCAAGTTACTCTGCTTACCACCATTGAGGACAAGGAAGTAGCAGCAGGTGAATCTGAGGGTTCTAACCGAGTAAAGAGCTTTGCATTTATTGCTGGTTTAGTTGCTCTGGCGAAAGAGAAACTCATTGCAAATGCTGGTGAAGAAGGATTTAACCTTTCCTCTGAACCGTATCCTCTGGTAATGGACGCTCCGTTCTCCAATGCCGACGAAACACATACCGCAAATATTTCTAAGGTGTTGCCGGAAATTGCAGAACAGGTCATCATGTTTGTTATGCAGAAGGACTGGCGCTATGCCGAGCCTGTTATGGCTTCTCGTGTGGGCAAACAGTACACTCTGAAGAAGCAGAGTGAAACTTATACTATTCTGGAATAAGGAGGGAAAAGGAATGTTTGAGAATGATTATAATATCACTGGCAAACACGCTTCATATCTGAAGTTTCTTGCCGCTAAGAATTCGGGAGCTAAGGGCGCAGATGATTCCTCTCCTACTTCGGCCAGAATTTTTGAGAGGTACATTGATGTCTATATGAATGCCGCTATCTGGGGGCTGCTGTATGAAAGAACTGCACCTCGTGATACCACATCAGATGACAGAGCAAGAATATATGCCGATGCCTATGCTACGGAAAGAGAAAACTGCGTATTCCTGTATCGAATGGTGATGTTGCTTGACAAGACAACCACATTGGAACCGACCGTTCGTGTAGATCGAGCTTTTCGCTATGATGTTCAAGAAGATAAAAAAGAAGAATTTGCAGCTAACATGGACTTGTTCCACTCCTATGTTCGTGGCGGCATAGAAGAAATGTATGAGCAATTCACTGATGGATGCTCTACAAGAGATGACTATATGAATAAGGTCTATGAGGTTCTTACTACATTTAGGCAAGAAATAGCTGGCCTTTCTTATGAGGATGAGCTTGCTAAATTAATTGGATGATAGAGATGAGCAAAGCGCAAGTTTTGCAAAGCTGAAGCACAATATATAGATTTAAAACAAGTCAGACGGAACTATTTATTGTATTCTCTCTTGAGCAAATCGGAGTTTTGCTCATCCCTGTTGGATGAGATTAAGGAGGTGATTATATGGACAACATGAAATTCTATGAGTATGTGTTTACGATACTTTCTGAAGCAGGCCATGTAATCACCTCCTCTCCCATTTATGTCAATCATTCTTCTGGCGAGACCTTATATATCGACTCTTCGAAAGATGTGGTAACAAACCGATTTGAGCGTGACTTGCTTTCGCTAATCGACAATGTATCGCTTCTTGTAGATGTGCGTTGGCCAGGTGTTGTCCCTGAACTTGACGAGAATGTTCAAATTTACTCTGCGACAGTCGATTTTTCCGAGCGATGCCGCAGTCAAAATATTGCCGATATTCATCATCTGCTACAAAAATACTGGAACTGTACACACAGCATTGTTTTCTTCAAAAACAAGGAGAGATATCTCATCTCGTTTGCTGATAAAGACCGTTCACATATCTTGTCAGATTGGTTTTCTATCACATACGAATGGGATAAGATTGTTGAACGAGTAGGTATAGAAAACATCGCCATTGATACTTGCGAAAATTATTTCCTGGATTTCCTTTATGCGACAGCTCGTGAGTATTGTATTCGCCCTGTATCCTTTGAAGAAGCGTCCTATGGCTTAATGCCCCTTGACTATATATCAAAGAGTCTTTCTTCTGATATTCCTCTGTCCAGGGATGAAATCAAGAATATGATAAGGGATAACCTATTGTACTTTGAGTTGATGTATGGTGACAACTATGTTGAACCTCAATACACCGGAATGGAGGAGCGAACCTACTATCACAATATTTCGGATGAAATCGACCGGATTAGCTTCGAACTTGAACTTGAAGATACAGATGACGAGGAGCAGTTTAGCTTTGAAGATGATCTGGATGACGACGATAATGATGACATCTTCGATGATTACGACGAAGATATTGATCCTGCAATATTCGATGATCCTACTCTAATGGTTAAATGGCTTGAGCAGCAGGAAAAGCAAAACACTGTATTCGTCGAGGGTTCTCAACGCCATAAACAGGAACATCTTGAAGCAGAGCGTCGTGAACAGGAACGTCTGGAAGCGATACGCCGAGAGCAGGAACGCTTAGAAGCTGAGCGTCGTGAGCAGGAGCGTCTGGAAGCGGAACGCCAAGAGCAGGAACGCTTAGAAGCGGAACGCCGAGAGCAGGAACGCTTAGAAGTAGAGCGTCGTGAACAGGAGCGTATCGAGAAGGATCGCCAGGACCTATTTAATCGACTTGAACAAGAACACTTGCAAAAGTTAAAAAAACTGGAGGAACAGCATCGTTCTAAGAAACAATCGCTTGGTAAACAGCTTTCACAAATTGAAGGATTGCAAAAGGAAAAAGAAGCTCGATTGACCAAGCTAACTTTCCTCCAATTCTTAGAAAAACGAACTCTCGCTGCTGAGTTGATGGACTTGGATAAGCAAAAGCGGGAATTGCTTGCTCTTATACAGACTGCCGAGTCTGATTATGTAACCATGCGTGACCAAGAGCATATGAACTTTAATCTCTTGCTGGTTGAAAAAGGATTATAAAGCCCATGTTCAGGATAAATCTCACTGTGCAAATCCTGCAATATAGCAACGAGATTCGCTCTGCTGTACTGTTAGTACACGGAGAGAAAGCGCCTTGTGCTTCTGCTTGTTGGCGGACATGATATTTTTGCTTGATCCGAACAATTTTCTGATGATAACTAAAAAGTCCACCAGTCATGATGCGCTGCGCATCGTACTGGTGGACTTTTTCTGTAAGGAAATAAAAAACTGATATTCATATATCGCCATAATCAATGTCGTTATCGTAGGCGTGGAGGTCTCCCTTCAGGAAATCTGCTTTACGAATATACATCGAATTTACAAGCTCCCCTTTTTCATGAAGCAGGCTGAATTTGTAATCTAATAACGCTGCCGGTACATAGAGCATTTTAGCAGTTTCAAAAAATGTGTGTTCCGAAAGGCATTCCAGAACTTCCTCATCTTCTAACAGAAGCTCTGCCGCAAAGAAGTTTGCTTCGTTTTCCTCGATTGATCTATCATCAAACACTTCCATTTCTTGAAAGCCGTGCATCATGGCGATTTTCGTATGCAGGACAGCGT
>ENA-OROU01001262-OROU01001262.1-human-gut-metagenome-genome-assembly--contig:-NODE-1262-length-22144-cov-4.332518_pt1 | contig 22144 bp, 22 predicted proteins | sample MGYA00242131_ERZ509054 | MGnify/ENA primary metagenome ERZ509054 (study PRJEB26280, sample SAMEA2338749) | human gut metagenome | biome: human gut; feature: human-associated habitat; material: faeces... | reverse complement strand
GACGGTACGGCTGTCGAAAGTGCTTTTGCGTTACTTTTGACAAAAGTAACAAAACTGCCGTAGCCAACAGGAAAAGTTTTTAGATTCCAGAATACATTAAAGATACAGAACTGTATTATATCCGATATGAGTTTTTGCGAAAGGAAGTGAGAATGGATGGCAATAAAAAGAACAATCAGCGGAATGGTTGGAGCTGGTTCACTGGCACATAACAGACGGGATTTTATAGCGGAAAATGTAGATCAGGACAGAGTAGATTTAAACATCTGCTATTGTGATGAAAACATAAAAGATGTTTACCGTCAGCTATTTGATGAAGCAGTAGAGCGTTATAATGTTGGAAAAAGAAAAGACAGGCAGATTACAAATTATTATGAAAAGATACGTCAGGGAAAGCAGGAAAAATTATTTCATGAAGTAATCTTTCAGATTGGAAACTGTGAAGATATGGCTGTCGGAACCCCAGAAGGGAATCTCGCAGTAAAAGTGTTAGATCAGTATATGCAGGATTTTCAGCAACGAAATTCCAATCTCAGAGTATTTAGCTGCTACTTGCATCAGGATGAAGCAACACCACATCTGCACATAGATTTTATCCCTTATGTGATAGGCTGGAAGGGAAAAGGAATGGCTACAAGAGTTTCACTGAAGCAGGCATTAAAAAGTCAGGGTTTTCAGGGAGGTACAAAACATGCTACAGAGCTTAATCAATGGATTAATCATGAAAAAGAAGTTCTTGCTGAGATAGCAAAACAGCATGGAATCGAATGGAAACAAAAAGGCACACAGGAAGAACATCTTGATGTATATAATTTTAAGAAAAAAGAGCGTAAAAAAGAGGTGCAGGAATTAGAGCAGGAGAAAGAATATCTGACAGCAGAAAACGAAGGACTGACTTTGCAGATTGCCGATGCCAGAGCAGATATTAAAAATCTCAGAGAAGATAAAGAACAGGCCGTCCAGGAGAAAGAATTGGCAGAAAAATATGCGGAAGAAGCAGAGAAAGAATTAGAGAATCTGGCAGAGCAGCGGGCACAATTGCAGCCAATAATAGATAAAGTCAGCAAAGAATTAAAAGAATGCAGAAAGCTTATTCCAGAACTGCCGGAGGCCGGAGCCTTAGAAAGAGCATCCACTTACCGGGATAAGAAAATAGCACCACTGTTCAATCAGATGAAAGGAATTATTGCCGGACTGGCAGCACAGGAACAGGAACTTAACACCGAAATAGAAAAATGGAAGGAGAAATATAAGAGAGAAAAACAAACCTGCGAAGCGGTGAAAAAAGACTTAAGCAAAGCTCAGCAGAGAAATCAATACTTACAAGAGGAAAAAGAAGAGTTGCTGGATATTTCAGAACAATATAGCAGGGTAGTACGGGTTCTTGGAAATAAAACTGTTAAGGAAGCCATACAGAAAGACATTCAGAGAGAAATGGAAATCGAAGAAAAAAACAGAAAGGAGCAGTCATCAGGGAAAAGTATTTTAGAATTACTAAAACAGGAAAAAAGAAAAAGCATGATGGAAAATCAACATCAACGAAGTAGTAAAACGAGATATAGGGGAATGGAGATTTAGAACGATGGAAAAACGAATTCATGATAAAACGAATGGACTGAACTATACCTTACAGGGAGATTATTACTTTCCAGAACTAATCATTAAAGAGAAAGAAGCAACATATGGCAAGTATGGAATACTGAGAAAGAATTATCTGAAAGAACATAAATCAGGGTATTACCAATATCTTATATTAACCGGAAAGATGACAGAGCATCTGAACCAGATTGATAAAGAGGCAGTAGAACAGGTAGAAATACTGGTGAAGCAGATGGCAGAAAGGTATGGAGTGACAGAAAAAATGAGAGAAGAGAATTGGATGGAATGGGTGAGGAGGATGAATGGTATCAGAAACAGAGTGGAAGAGATAATTTTCAAAAATATAGTATATTCATAAAAAGATGAATGAATCAGAACAACAGTATTTAAAGGATGAAGAGAGCAGATAAGCGCAATAAAAAGCAGGTGAAAATATGTTCGCATTTTTGCTTGCTTTTTAACTGTTAATAAAGTATAATAGGGAAAAAACAGGTATAAATATATTCCCAGGAGTGATTAGAAATGAAACAATTACATATAAGAGTGGAGGATGAATTATATAATAATCTAAATTCATATTCGACAAAGAATGAGCAGAGTATACAGGATTTTGTAAGAGAAGCAATAGCATATTATATGAGTAATATGAAAAGCAGAAAAAGCATTAAAAAAACAAATAAGTTTACGTTTATTGATCTTTTTGCAGGAATTGGTGGTATGCGTATTGCATTTGACAAAGCTGGGGGACAGTGTGTTTATTCAAGTGAATGGAACAAATACAGTCAACAGACTTATTTCGCAAATTTTGGACAGCAACCGGAAGGAGATATTACAAAGGTTGATGCAGCAGACATTCCAGATCATGATATTCTTGTTGCAGGATTTCCATGTCAGCCCTTTTCAATAGCAGGAGTATCTAAAAAGAACAGCATGGGAAGGGCAACTGGTTTTGAAGATAAAACACAGGGAACATTGTTTTTTGATGTATGTAGAATATTAAATAAAAAGAGACCGAAAGCATTTATGCTTGAAAATGTAAAAAATTTGTGCAGTCACGATAAAGGAAGAACTTTCAAAGTGATTAGGGAATCTCTGGAAGAACTGGATTATGAGATTTTTTATAAAGTATTAGACGGGCAGAATTATGTTCCACAACACAGAGAGAGAATATTAATTATTGGATTTGACAGAAGGCGTTATGGAAAAAATATTAATTTTGAATTTAATCTGACACCATGTGATTCAAAGCCTGTTATGAGAGATATTCTGGATAAAGATGTTCCGGATAAATATACATTATCAGATAAGTTGTGGACATATCTTCAAAATTATGCTGCAAAACATAAAGCAGCAGGAAATGGTTTTGGGTATGGTATTGCACCATTAGATGGTGTATCCCGTACATTAAGTGCAAGATATTATAAAGATGGTTCAGAAATTCTGATAGCTCAGAAAGGAAGGAATCCAAGAAGACTGACTCCGCGTGAGTGTGCCAGATTACAGGGATTTCCGGATACCTTTAAAATTCCGGTTTCAGATACGCAGGCATATCAGCAGTTTGGAAATTCAGTGGTAGTACCATTAATGGGGGAAGTTGCGAAATTAATAATTAGTAATATTGAAAAAATGGAAAAAAATTAAAAACAGGATATACAGAAGAAGGTGATTTAAGTGTCAGCAGGATATGCAGAGATTGCGATAACGTCAGTTTTGAACAGTGAAAAAAGTTTTTGTAAATTCCTTTCAGCGAATGATACAGGTGCGACAGGTGCTCATCAGTCAGGAATCCTGATTTCAAAAACTGCGATGGAAATGTTGTTCTCAAAAGAACAGCTTGATCAGGATGGAATACCTAAAAAGACTGTAAAAATTAAATGGCAGGATGATTTTGAAACGGAAAGTTGTTTTACCTATTATAAAAGTAAAAAAGAGCTTAGGATAACAAAATTTGGACGGGGCTTTCCTTTTCTGAATATAAATCAGACAGGGTCGTTATTTGTGTTTACAAAACAGGAAGAAGAGCATTACAGCGGATATTTTCTGGATACGGAGGAGGAGGTTGAAGAATTTCTTAATGCATTTGGTATCAGTCCAACAGAAACAAACAGTTTAATAAATAGTGAAAATATTCGGGCAGAAACGAAAGAACAAATAGCAATCCGGGAATTTATAAAGAACCTTGAAGTAGATTTCCCAACATCAGAAGAAATGTCAGCTACGGCAAGAAGTATACAAAACAGAGCATATAATCATATTGAATATATACAGACAAATCCGGATAAAAAAATAATAGATTGGACAAATATGGAGTACTCATTATTCAGGGCACTGGAATACGAGAGATACGGAGATATTATAGCCAGAGGATTTTCAAATGTAGATGAATTTGTGAAAGTTGCCAACATGGTATTGAATAGAAGAAAGAGCAGAGCAGGAAAAAGTCTTGAACATCATCTTGCTGCAATATTTGATGGGAACAGAATCCAGTATTCAGCCCAGGCTGTGACAGAGGGAAATAAAAAACCGGATTTTATATTTCCTTCAGGAGAAGCATATCATAATCAGAATTTTGATGTTAAGAAGCTGGTGACTCTTGCGGCGAAGACTACATGTAAAGATCGCTGGAGACAGGTCCTGAATGAAGCAAACAGAATGAAAGAATCACCGAAATATCTATGTACATTACAACAGGGAATCTCCAGGGCACAGATGGATGAAATGCAGGATGAGAATGTAATATTAGTTGTTCCAAAGCCATATATATCTTCTTATCCGAGAGACAGACAGGACAGGATATGGACTCTTGCACGTTTTGTAAAGTATATACAGGAAATCGAGGAATAATATGGATATTAAAAGTCCGGAAGAACGCAGCAAAAATATGGCAGCAATACACTCAAAGAATACAAAACCGGAAATATATCTGAGAAAATTATTGTTTGCCAGAGGCTACAGATATGGAGTGAATTCAAAAAGTGTACCGGGGCACCCGGACATCTATTTAAAGAAATATAATACAGCAATATTTGTACATGGATGTTTCTGGCACAGGCATGAAGGATGTAAATATGCGTACATGCCTAAATCCAGAGTGGAATTCTGGGAAAAAAAGTTTGATACCAATATGAAAAGGGATGCAATTGTTCAAAAAGAATTGATAGATAAAAAAGTTAAAGTAATGATTGTGTGGGAATGTACAGTAAAGAGAATGAAAAAAGATGGAGAATTCAGAAAAGAAAAGTTGAACCAAATAGAAAAATATTTACTAACTGATGAGTATAGAATGGAGATTTAAAAATCGATTAAGCATAAAAAGTAATAGGTTGATAGATGTTGTTTGAAGAAATGAAAGATGATATATTATAGATGTTAGTTTATAGAAATAAAGGGTTAAGTGTTATTTACAAATATTAAGTATTATACAAGGAGAATGGTTATGGATATTAGTTCAGAGATTCAGAAATATCGCCAGGAAATTAAATCTGAGAGAATGGATATGTCTTTTGGAGAAATAATTAATATGTATAGAGATAAAGAAATAATTATTTCTCCAGAATATCAAAGAGCCTTTCGCTGGGATGAACAAAGGCAGTCAGATTTTATAGAATCGATATTGCTAGGAATACCTTTTCCATCTATTTTTGTGGCAACAAATCCAGATGGAAAATGGGAACTGATAGATGGTCTGCAAAGGGTATCAACAGTACTCTCCTTTTTTAATGAATTAAAAGATGAGGATGGAAATCCTTATCCTAAAAATGGCTTAAAATTAGTAGAAGGAAGTATGCTGAAAGGATTGAAAGATATTACTATTGATACTTTGCCGTTGGAATATAAACTTCAAATCAAGCGTACTCCATGTAGAGTAGAAATTATTCTTAAAGAAAGTGAATTTAAAATGCGATATGAGCTTTTTAAACGCTTAAATACAGGTGGAGAAGGATTATCAAGACAGGAAATAAGAAACTGTATATTTAGAGGATTGGATAGTAGATATAGTGAATTTGTTGCTGAATTAGCTCAAGATAGTATATTTAGAGAAATAGTAAATATTAGTGTATCGAATGAAGAAAAGATGTATTATGAAGAACTGGTATTAAGATATTTAACTCTAAAAAATAAAGGTACAAGATATTCACAATCAAATATACAGGACTATATGGACGATTATTTGGAAAGTCAATGTAAAGAGTTCAATGAAGTGCAAATGGAAATGGATAAATCTTTGTTTTTGAATATAATAAAGATATTAGAAAAATTAAAAGATGAAAATATTTTCAAATTAGGAAGAAGATATTTTACTACAAGTATGTATGATGCGATAATGCTTAGTTTGTCTGAGCGTACAGTTGATTTAGAGAGTATAAATATAGAACAATTAGGTGAAAAAATTGTAGAATTAAAAGCAAACGAGAATTTTAAGAAATATGTTGGGTCGGCAAGTAGCAATCCAACAAGTATAACAAATAAGGTTAAAATTGCAAAAAAAGTGTTGTTGGATATTACGGAGTAAAAAATGCATCAACTTACAGAAGAAATTATTGCTAGTAAAGAATGGCGAGTCAGGGAATTAGAAGCTTTAAAAAAGATAGGAGTTATTGCACTTAATGGATATCCGGAAAGAGAAAAACAACAATATTATAGAATGTGTATACCATATATATATGCTCATTGGGAGGGATTTGTAGTTGAAAGTTTCAAATTACTTATTACATATTTGAATAATGAACAGTTAGATAAAAAAAGCGTAATTAATGAACTATATACGTTTTCTTTACAAAAAGTATTGAAGCCTCTTGCAGGAAAACAAAGTTTTGAACAGTCATATCAATTTGTGGAAAAGTTTGTAAAAGATTTTGATAGAGAACTGTATATTGATCCGTCCTTACTTACTGCGAATTCAAATTTGAATTATAAACAAATGACAATTATATTGAGTAAATTTGGAATGAATAATTGTTTAGAAAAATATAAAGCAGATATAAATCAACTGGTGAATCAAAGAAATAGTATTGCACATGGAGAAAACGGAATAATTATAGAAAAAAGTCATGTTTCAAATAAGATAACTATGTTGCAGGAGATATTAGACTTAATTATTTTGGAATTTGAAAATTATTTATCCAAAAAGGTGTATTTAAAAAGTGTGTAAAGTTGCAATTATAGTATGATAACACCCTGATAACAAAATCTTCTCCAACCCCATGGAATCAGCAAAAAATTCACATTTTTCATCACAAATCAAACGAAAAATAACCATTTACATCTGGCAACATCCCGTTCTGATACCGTGAAGGTGGACGTACTGTAGGATCAGGACGTGTTGCTTCTATCATCGAGTAATCACGAACTTATATAATTAGTAACTGAAAATATCTAGATTTATATATATATCGTACCGCAAGGTACTTGTGTTCAAGCGTAAGAAAAACCCCAGAAACTAATGTTTCTGGGGTTTTTCTGTTGCCTGGGAAAATAGGAATTTGCTGGGACCGTCTGTTTACTCACCTCGCAAATTCCTATTTGAAGTTATAATTGCTGTATGATAAAATTATCGTAAAACACATATTTCTAAGAGAAGAAAATATGAGAAGGAGAAACACTATGTTATTTGATGGATTTGATATGCTATTTAATATCGCCTTCGCACTAATATTCTGTAGCGTTTTTATTATATTAGCATATGGCATTATCACAAGTATTACCACATGGAATAAAAACAATCACTCTCCACGGCTCAATGTATCAGCCAGGGTAGTTGCCAAACGAACGGAAGTCTCCCATCATCAACATCCTAATAATGGGGACATGAGCGGCTCTCATGGATATAGAACTACCTCATCCACTTCCTATTATGTAACTTTCGAGGTAGACAGCGGTGACAGAATAGAATTTTCTATGAGTGGTTCTGAGTATGGAATGCTAATAGAAGGAGATGCTGGAACATTAAATTTTCAAGGGACAAGATATCTTGGATTTGAGCGCAAATAGAGACATAAGAGCTATTAAAAATAAGCAGTTTCTAACAGAATTATTTAATACCATGTATAGCGAATTGACAGTTCCAAAATTCAACAAGAAAAATAAATGAAGGGAAATGATGTTTTTAATCATCGTCTCAATTATACTTTTTACTTATGCAGTAATAGTCTTTAACACAGGAGGAGATAAAAAAATAATATGAAAACGAAGACAGATTACAAGTCTATTTTGATAGAAATAAATATCCTTACCATCGCAATTGCTATTATAGCTGTTGCTGTTTACTTTTTCCTGGTTCCGAGTCATACGTCAATTAGCAGTATGTCAGGTCTGGGTATTGTTCTGTCGAATTTTGTTCCGCTGCCATTATCAGCGATTACGATGATTCTTAATGTAGTTTTGTTAATTATTGGATTTTTTACCTGTGGAAAGGAATTCGGGCTTAAAACAGTTTACACGAGTGTTATGCTGCCGGTGTTTCTGGGTATATTCGAGAACATTTTTCCCAATACCGGTTCTATAACAAATAGTCAGGAACTGGATGTTCTTTGTTACATTCTGGTAGTGAGTGTGGGTCTGAGTATTTTATTCAACCGGAATGCTTCTTCTGGGGGATTGGATATTGTGGCTAAGATTATAAATAAATATCTTCATATGGAACTGGGGAAAGCGATGTCTTTGTCAGGGATGTGTGTGGCACTTTCGGCGGCGCTGGTTTATGATAAGAAAACTGTAGTACTCAGTGTATTGGGCACTTATTTTAATGGTATTGTTTTGGATCATTTTATTTTTGATCATAATATCAAACGACGGGTCTGTATCATTACAAAAAAGGAAGAGGAATTGAGGCAGTTTATTGTTCATGATCTGCACAGTGGGGCAACTATTTACGAAGCGATTGGTGCTTACAATATGGAAAAAAGAAATGAGATCATTACCATTGTAGACAAAGGGGAATATCAGAAATTGATGAAGTATATCAATCAGGAAGATCCAGAGGCATTTATTACAGTATATACGGTATCGGATATGCGGTATTTGCCTAAGAAGTAGAAGAATTTGAGCATTGAGGGAAAAGGGTGTTGCTGCAGTAATCTACGGATATATGAGGAGGTGATTTTTGATGAAACTTACATGGAGTGAGGCGAGTGTTTTTGCATTTGTGTGGGCTTGTGCATTAGGGTATATTGTTGCAAGCCGCATACTGGAGTGGAATTTTGAACGATTTTTGCCAAGTAACTGGTATTTTGTGGTGAAAAAAAGATTGGCACAACCGGAAGCGAAGTCTTTGAGAACGGAGAAAGTACCGAAAAAGATATCGAATGTTCTGGAGGAGCTGCTTACTTTGATGCAAACCGGTAATTTGCAAAAGAGTACAGTAAGAATGGATCGGACTTTTCAAGAAAAAGTAATGCATGAAGTAAAGCTGCTTGAAGGAAGAGGTTTATCAAGGCAGCTACATTTTACGAATGTGAAGTTATCAGAAGGGAATGCCAAAAAGAGAGACTTCCGGCATTGGAGTGATTCAGGACGTGAATGGAGGGAAGTTATCGTAGAAGCCGCTGTTTCTGATAAATATTTACATAGAGACAGTGGTAAGGTAATTCATGAATCGATTTATCTGCATGGGTCGATATTGCTTCGGCAGTCCCGTCATATTCGTCACAATGAAGTGGGAGAGAAAGACAGGCAGAAGGAGCAGAGATTTTACTCAAAGTATTCGGAAATATTTTGTCCAAGCTGTGGGGTGCAGATACAGTTAAAAGGTGATGAGACAAACTGTCCTTATTGTGGAGGGTTTATTCAGAGTAATTTCTATGACTGGCAAATCGAAGATTTTATGATTTATCAGACACCAGATCCGAATATGGATAATCTAAAGTATACCAGTGTAACGATTTTACTTTCGTTTTTACCGACATTTCCTTGTGTTTATTTGATCACGAATATGTATATTGCAATTGGTGTTGCGATGACACTTACAATTATACTGAGTCTGAGTCTTCTTTGGATCAGAGCAAGGAAAATAGATGAGCTGGAGAATCTTGAGAAAGAGATTGTCCGTTATGATGAGGGTTGGTTAACAAGTAATATCAATGAAGCGTTGTACAAAACACTTCTTACCCCAGAGCTGCTTTCTTACAGTGTTAATAATATAAAGCTAAAAGGTGTGGAAAATACGTCTGACAAGACGACGATTTCTGTGGAAGCGATGTTGAAACAAACCTTTCTTCAAAATAATAAGCATATCGTGACGAAAAGTGAAAAGCATAACTGGAAGCTTTGCCGATCTCGTTATCCGAATCGAATCAAGTCCAAAGGCCAGGCCGTTGTGATGGAAAAGGAATGTCCAAGTTGTGGGGCTAACTATATTCCGGATAATAACGGTTGTTGTTCCTATTGTGGTTATAGTCTGCAAGTTGATAATGCTAAATGGAAATTGTTGTAATAAGTTTTTGTATATATATCGTACCGCAAGGTACTTGTGTTCAAGCGTAAGATTTGGGGGCTGTAAAATAAGTCCATAGATAAAGAAACGCCAGAACCAGCATTTGCCGGAACTGGCGTTTCTTTATCTATGGACTTATTTTACAGCCCCTTTTTCTGTTATTTAGAAAAACAGTAATTTAACAATATTTATCTCTCTTTGGTTTTACCTGTCCTTCGAGGGGTACGATGGTATAGTATTCTGCTTGGTGCTTTTCAATGGAAAGTCGTACTTGTTCTATGTGATCAGGTTCTATGAGAAGGGACATACCGCAGGATAATTCACCCTGAATGGCTCTGGGAGCCGGGGCAATCCGGTTTGGAATGTCATCGGAATCTAAGACATCGTGAAGGGCAAGTCCCTGCTCATAGTTTTCGAATAAGATATAATATTTTAATCCACCTTTAATCATTGAGCATTTCGATGAAAGCACCAATACGAGTACGAAGCTGTTCAGCATCTGTATCTGCATAGTCAGTTTCTAAGCTTAAGACAGGTATGCCAGCTTCTTTTAAAGCGCGGGATACGGAGTATTTTTCAGTATCGTAGAGACAGCAGAATTTCAAGCTGCAATCAATGACGCCATCTATTTTGTATTCTTTTACCATGCGTAAAAGGTCATCAATACGACCGGTATTTGGTGTGAAGCAAGCACAATTTGTTTTCATGTAACGCTCAGATAATGCCATAAATTGTTCATCTAAAGTTGTCGTGCTTTCGTCTACGAGATTTTCGAAATAACGTGTTCCGGTACACATTTCTTCACAGACAACAGCACCCCCGCTTGTTTCAATAATATTATGGAGTTTCCAGTTTGGAACAGCCATAGGAGTTCCGGTTACAAGGATACGTTTTGTACCTTCTTTGACAACAGATACGCCATCTTTGATACGCTGTTCTAATTCGTCTGCAAGGCGGTTACACATTTCGGCACAACGAACGGGATCGTCAAAGAAAGAAATCTGTGTCATAAGTAAAACATCTCGTCCGGAGATCGGGAGACATTCTGATTTACGACAGTCATACACACGCTGCATTGCTTTACGTTTTTCATTTACAATGTGAATTGCTTCAGAAAGTTTTTCTGGAGTGATAGCATTACCCGTAAATTCTTCAACAACTTTTGCAAAGTCGGCAATTTCTTCTTTCCATTTTACGATATCTTTCGTACGTTTCATCTGAGGGACATCCATGATATGCATTGGAACATCTTCTCCAAGAATTTCGTAAGCCTTTTTCTTAGCATCACAGGTAGTTTCACCAACATACATATCTGCAATGCGAAAGAATGGACAAGTTCTTCCAAGTCTTGCTCCAACAGAAGCTTTTACAAGTGGACAGGTACTTTTTGGAAGTACTTTTTCTCCATCTGGAACCCAGAATTGAGACCCACCGCAAAGACCCGTTACAATTCCGTTTGCGGCGATAACAACTTCATCTGGTACATATACACAGAAAGTACCGAAAACTTTACGTCCTTTTTCCTGCTCCTTAATAAGTTCAGCAGGTCGGATACCATGTACTTCAGAGATGACTAAATCCCAGAAATCCATTGCTTTTGGGCGATTTTCCTGGCTGAGAAAAACATCACCTACCGCAGTAGGGAGTACCTGACATAATAAATCGTGATTTTCGAGATCCATTCCAAGATCTTTCCACATAGAAACATAATCTGACATAAGTAAAATACCTCTCTTTTTTTATTTTAATGTATTTTTAGAAGTAAGTCTGTTTGAAAAGTTATTTTGGCAATATATATGCTTTTATGAACTTTACAAAAACAGGGTAAATTCTAAAAGTACATTGTATTCTGTAAGTTGTTTTATAAGTTTTTTTAGTAGCTATAGCACAGTCATTTACAGATTCAGTCAATATAGCTTTTTAAACTTATTACTCTACAAGCTCGTTTAGTGCCTGTATCGCAGTTTCTACTTCTTCCATTGTATTAAACGAGGAAAAGCTGAAACGGACAGCACCCGTTTCTGTTGTGCCAAGTGCCTGATGCATTCTTGGGGCACAATGTGCGCCCGGACGGGTGGCAATATCGTATTCTTGGGACAGCAAATCAGATACTGTTCCAGAGTCGTAACCTTCGATATTTAAAGAAAGAATAGCGGCTCTTTCTTTTGTATCAAAATCTCCGTAAATATGTATTTCGGGAATATTGCAAATCCCCTTATAAAAATGCCATAATAGCTCTTGTTCTTTTTTGGCAATGACAGGAATAGTAATAGTATTAATGTAATTAATCGCAGCACAAAGTCCGGCAATACCGTGGCTGTTTAAAGTTCCTGCTTCTAACCGGGCAGGATAAGCCTGTGGCTGCCCTTTTTCATAAGAATGGATGCCGGAACCACCATGTTTAAATGGGCGAATTTCAACACTTTCGTGGATGCATAAGCCCCCGGTCCCCTGTGGACCGAGCAGACCCTTATGACCGGTAAAGCATAAAATATCAATATTCATAGTTTCCATATTAATTTCTATACAGCCTGCACTTTGAGAAGCATCAACAATAAAAAGAAGATTGTGTGCTTTCGCAATACGACCAATTCTCTCAATATCTAAAACATTTCCGGTAAGATTGGAAGCATGTGTGCAGACAATTGCTTTTGTATTCGGTTTTATAGAACGTTTAAAATCATCATAATCGATGCATCCCTTTTTATTGGCAGAAAGGAAAGTAAGGGATGCTCCCTGTTCTTCCAGATGATATAAGGGACGTAGTACAGAATTATGTTCTAAATCTGTCGATATGATATGGTCCCCTTTTCCAAGTGTACCACAGATAGCGATGTTTAATGCTTCGGTAGAATTCGATGTGAAAATCACATGATCAGCCCTGGAGCAATGAAAAAAATCAGCAATCTTTTTTCTTGTTTCGTAAACAGTGCGGGAAGCGGCAAGAGAGCCAGTATGTGTACCGCGTGAAGCATTGCCAGCAGTCGTCATGGCGTGTACAACTGCTTCAATGACTTCGTGTGGTTTATGCAGCGTGGTAGCTGCGTTATCAAAATAAATCATAATATCCTCATTGTAAATTGTAGTCAGGTTGTGATTGGATTCTCATAGATCGTAATTCAGATAGTAGTGGCAGCAATCGCTGCACCAATTGCTCCAGCATAGCGACCGTCAGTATCGGTTAATACATCTGTTTTTAAAGATTCTCCGAGCGATTTCTTAAGATAAGAGTAATCGCATAATCCACCAGTAAGACAGATACATTCTTCCTGTCCGTTTGTAAGTCTTACTGCCTGTGATACAACTTTTTGTACGATAGAGTCGATAACGGCAAAGGCGATGTTTTCTCTTGATTCTCCACGTCCGATTAAACTGATTACCTCAGATTCAGCGAACACAGTACACATGGAGCTGATAGAAGTTCCGCTGCCTTTTGAAGCAAGCTCACACAGATCTTGTGGGGTTAGAGATAATGTATTTGCCATGACTTCAAGGAATCGGCCTGTTCCGGCGGAACATTTATCGTTCATGAGGAAGTCGGTGACCATACCATTTTCAATGCGGATGATTTTCGTATCCTGTCCCCCGATGTCAATGAGGAGCATAGTTTCACTTTTATGAATATAGCAGGCCCCTTTTGCATGGCAGGTAATTTCTGTGACGCATTTTGCAGCGTAAGGGACGGATACACGTCCATATCCGGTCGCGACAACAACGGATTCTTCTGGAAGAATACCCTTTTCTCTAAGTAGTTTTTGTATTTGATTTGCAGTATCTACACTGCTCCAGCCAGTTGGCTGTAAAAAACGGTGGAGAATTTCTTTTTCATGATTCATGACAACTGTTTTCGCGCAGGTAGAACCAATATCAATACCAATAAAATATTTGTTCATAATAAGTATCCTGAATATTTTTTCTTTTAAATGCTAATAAATTAAATTTCTAAAATATGTGTAGAAGCCCACTCGATTCCTTCTTTTGTGAGTGCTTCTATTAAAATAGTTTCATCTTCTGGAGCGGCTTTCCAGGCAAAGCCACAGCCGGCGGTAATTTCGCGTGGAACAGGAATTAATCGTCCGGGAAGGCCATTTTTTGCACAGAGTTTATCGGTTGCCATTGCCTGTGTGGTTGCGTCAAATGCGATGATGAATGCAGGCTTTTTCTTTCTAAGCATAGGTAAACTCCTTTATTTAAGGCTGTACGATTAAGTCAGCCTGTGTCATTTTTTCTGCGATCACATACATGTTTGTCACTTCGCCAACCTGTAATTTATCTGTAATGCCATAAAAGTTTAAACAGGTTCCGCAGGTGAGGATTTCAACACCCTGGGCTTCTAAAGATTTTAAATCTTCAATAGAGGCAGAGTCTTCACAAGTGATATATGCACCGCTATTATAGAAAAGGATAGTAGAAGGAAGAGTATCTTGCTGGCTTAAGGCATAGATAAATCCTTTTAATAAAGCTTTTCCAAGTTCTTCTTCGCCGTTTCCCATCTGATTTGAGCGGATAACTACGACTGTATTTTTTTTATTTAACGGAGTAATCGGACACTTCTCTTCTTCTATTGTTGACACAGCATTATTAGCGGCAATCTGTGCCGCTTCTGCATTTACAGTCATTGTAACTTTAAATTCATTATCAGCAACTTTTTCAGAATGTACACCGTATCCTTTCTGGTTTGCCATCTTTGTAAGGTTTTGTACGGCAATTTCATTATCAACAAGTGTCTCAACTGTCCCTCCACCCTGTAATTCGCGGATAGCATTTTTAGTTTTTACTACGGGGATTGGGCAGGCATCGCCTATTGCATTTACTTTAATCATGATTGTTCCTCCATTTTGTATATTTATAAAGAATGTCTCGGCATTCTTGCTGCAAGATGTGCGTCATGCAATGAAGCCATACTTTTACTGCACATCTGATATGTTCTATGAATCATTCTGGTATTTATTTTGTAAGAAAGATTCTAAGAGTAGGTTGTGTTTTTTTAAATTCTAAATAGGTAGAAGTCATTTAATTCGTGACTAAAATTTCTGGTTCTGCTTTGTCCAAAACTTCTCCGACAATCTCAGCAGGAAGACCGGAAGCTTTTAACTTGCCAAGAAGAGCAGGTGCCTCTTCTTTTGCAAGAGAAATGAGCAGACCACCGGATGTCTGAGGGTCAAAAAGAATTTCTTCCATAGCAAATGGAATATCTTTAAATTGAACAAATGGATCGGTAAAGTTTCGGTTCCTCTGTCCGGCAGCAGTTAAAAGGAATTCATCGGCGTGTCGTAAGGCCTCTTCAAAGACAGGAACCTGTTTTGCGTGAATATGACAGGAAAGCTGTCCATCCATCATTTCATGAAGGTGGCCTAGAAAACTAAATCCTGTAATGTCTGTGCAGGCATGGATTTCGAAATTCCTGCAACACTCTGCGGCGTACTTGTTCAAGGTTGTCATGGAGTCTGTTACGGCTTTCATTGCTTCCACAGAAGCTTCTCCTACTCGATTTGCTGTGCAGATAATGCCGACACCAAGCCGCTTCGTAAGAATCAGTGCATCGCCCGGTTTCGCCCCGTTATTCGTATAGATTTTATTCGGATTGACGATGCCGGTAACAGAAAGACCATATTTCACATCCGAATCAGCAATAGAGTGCCCTCCGGCAAGTGTTCCCCCTGCTTCAATAACCTTTTCAGCACCACCACGCATAATTTCACCTAAAATGTTCAAATCCATTTTTTCAGGAAAACAGACAATATTTAAGGCGGTCTTTACTTCACCGCCCATTGCGTAAATATCACTTAATGCATTTGTAGCAGCGATTTTCCCAAAAGTGTAAGGGTCATCGACCATCGGTGGAAAGAAATCGAGGGTTTGTACAAAAGCAATATCATCGGAAACTTTATACACAGCAGCATCGTCTTTGCTGTCATAACCGACAAGAAGATTCTCATCTTTCGGACCCTGCGGTAGCTTCGATAATATACGACTTAAAATGCCAGCGCCAAGCTTTGCAGTACATCCTCCCCCTTTACAAAATAATTTTTCCTTTTCCATAATAGGCAGCCTCCTTTTATGTGGGATGTACTCTCAGTGCTTTTTATGTATGTGCTTGTTACCACTGAAAAATACTTTTATGATTCCTCTTCAATGTAATTTCAGAACTTTTCATACATTTACTTTTGTAACCGATTTTGCGAGTACATTTTGGGTAAAATTTCCCAACATAATGTAATTTATTCTAAAATTAGTTTAATAGATATTGTACAGAAAGTAAAGTTCATTATTTCGATAATGTAGATAGGATTATTGATAAAAACGATAGATATGGTAAAATATATTTATTCTGGAGTGTTTTCGACCAGAGTATTTTAAACTTACCGGAAAGGAAAGTGAGAAAATGGATATACATCAATTGCAGATTTTTGCAAATGTTGCAGAATGTAAAGGTTTTTTGGCAGCATCGAAAAAAATGCATCTCTCGCAATCTACAGTCAGTACACATGTGTCAGCCTTAGAGCATGAGCTTGGGAAAAAGCTGATTCGACGTACAGCAAGAAATTTTGAATTGACAGAAGATGGGGTAAAACTTTATAAGTATGCGGTAGACATTTTACTTTTACATCGGAAAGCAATAATGGAAGTTGGGGGGAATGGAAGTGAGTTTCTTCGGATTGGTACATCTTCTGTTCCGGCACAGTGGTTTGTTCCTACAATATTGAGTGGATTTTTAAAGAAAAATGTAAATACGCAGGTGGAGATGACGAGTGCGGATAGTTTAGATATTATTCGTCGGGTAAAAGAGGGGAGTCTCGATATTGGATTTGTTGGGACAAAGGTAGAAAAGCAGTGCAAGTACATTCCACTGATAAAAGACCATCTGGTTTTGGCAGCACCAAATACAAAGAAGTATCAGAAGATTTTTGCCGGAGAAAGTGATTCTGGGGAGAGCGATTTAAGACAGATTTTAGAAGCACCATTTTTAGCAAGAAGACAGTACTCTGGAACAATGAAAGAGGCACTCGGCAGCTTGAAATATTTTGGAATAGAAGAAGAAGACTTAAATATTATTGCAACCTTTGATAGTGCAGAGATGCTAAGAGATTGTGTGGAAGCTGGAATGGGAATTTCGATTTTGTCATATCAAATGATAAGAGAATTACATGAGTCTGGAAAGATATTGATTTATAGATTGCCGGAAAAGGAATTTTGCAGAGAATTATATCTTATCTATAAAAATGAATCTTTTCTTCCGGAAATAGTGAAGAAGTTTATTCATTTTACAGAAAAGTGTTTTAGAGAAGAGTTTTAAGGAGAAAAAATGTACCGAATTTTAATTGTCGAAGATGATTCTACGATTGCTTCGAATGTGGCGGCACATCTGGAGCGGTGGGATTATGAGACTAAACAAATAGAAGATTTTAAATGTGTGATGGAAGCATTTCAGCAGTTTGATCCACAACTTGTCATTCTGGATATCGGATTACCATTTTATAATGGATTTTACTGGTGCCAGGAGATACGTAAAATCTCAAGTGTGCCGATTCTTTTTTTATCATCAATGAATGATAACATGAACATAGTGATGGCAATGAATATGGGTGGCGATGAATTCATCGAGAAGCCATTTGATCTAAATGTACTTACAGCAAAGGTACAGGCATTACTACGCCGGGCTTATTCCTTTCAAGGGAATGTCAATGTGTTAGAGTATGAAGGAATGCTTCTTAATTTAAATGATGCTTCGCTCTCTTACAGAGGAGAGAAAATATCTCTTACAAAGAATGAATTTCGTATTTTGCAGATGCTTATGGAAAATTCAGGAAAGATTATAGCACGAGATGATATTATTGCAAGACTTTGGGAAAGTGACGCCTTTATTGATGATAATACTTTGACAGTTAATGTAGCAAGGCTCCGTAAGAAGCTGGAGAAGGCAGGAATGGATAACTGGATTAAAACGAAAAAGGGGATTGGATACTATTTAAAAAAACGGTGATTCGTGATATCAAGTTAAGGACAAAATACCTTTTGACCCCAACGTCATTATAATGGAAACACATATATGATCTATTTATCATATATGAGCTGAAATTAAAAGCGATAAAAAGAGAAGGATTGGATGAGAATAAAAGAAAAAGCAAAAGAAAGATTATTATTACAGGAAAGCATTTGTTCGTTTTTAAAAATCCGCAAAGTGCCAATTATTATATTTACGGGAATCGTTGTGATATTTGGAATACTCTTTTATTTATATGATATTCCTTTTGATGCGATTATCTATGGATGCGAATTGTCTTTTGTGTGGAGTGCAGTATGTCTGTTTATTGATTTTTACAAATATTATAAACGGCATAAGTTATTACATATCAATAGGGAGCAGTTTTTTGACGATGCAGAACAACTCCCAGAGTATATGGATATTATTGAATATGATTATCAGGAGCTTGCAAAGAAATTATATCAGGCAAAGCAGGAGCTTATTTCTAAGAATCGAATTGCAAAAAAAGAGCTGCTTGATTATTATGGCATGTGGGTTCATCAGATCAAAACACCGATTGCTGCATTGGATATTTTATTACAGAATACCGAACGGATGTTATATCAGCTCGATGAGAAAGAGATGATGCAGAAGGCAATATCTGTTTCTGATATGAAGATGGAACTTTTCAAGATTGAACAATATGTAGAGATGGCATTAAATTATCTTCGGGTAGAAGATATATCTTCTGATTTAGTGTTTAAAAAGCATGAACTAGATGATATGGTGCGTCAGGTTATCCGAAAATACGCAAAGATTTTCATATCTAAAAAGATAAAAATAGATTTTAAACTGACAAAAGCCTGTATAGTAACAGATGAAAAATGGTTTATTTTTGTACTCGAGCAAATCATATCGAATGCCTTGAAATATATAAAGAAGGGACAGATTTTTATTTATATGAAAGAAAAATCTCTTGTGATCGAAGATACAGGAATCGGAATTCCGGCAGAAGATCTTCCGCGAATTTTTGAAAAAGGCTTTACTGGATATAATGGCAGAGAGAACAAGAAGTCTACCGGAATCGGTCTGTATTTATGTAAAAATATTATGGATAAATTGCAGTGGAATATTACAGTAGATTCAGAGGTGGGAAGCGGAACAAAGATATATCTTACAAAAATGTAAGGTAAGAACAGAAAGTGTTAGGTACTTCGATGGAAGTAGCTGCACTTTCTTTTTATAATAAACCTGTAAGCTTAGTTAGAGAAGAGAAAGGCAGGGAATTATAATGGCATTATTAGATGTAAAAAATGTTCGTAAAGTATATACAACACGTTTTGGCGGAAATCAGGTGGAAGCATTAAAAGATGTAAACTTTTCTGTGGAGCAGGGCGAATATGTAGCAATTATGGGGGAATCTGGTTCAGGAAAAAGTACACTTCTTAATATTTTAGCGGCACTCGATAAGCCGACGGAAGGAAAGGTATTTTTAAAAGAAAAAGATTTAAGTAAAGTAAAAGAAAAAGAGATGGCGGCATTCCGCAGGAATAATCTGGGATTTGTATTTCAGGACTTTAATCTTTTAGATACTTTTTCTTTAAAGGATAATATTTTTCTTCCTCTTGTACTTTCCGGAACATCTCATAAAGAAATGGAAAGAAGACTTCTTCCACTTGCAGATAAACTTGGTATCAAAAACTTGCTGGAGAAGTATCCCTATGAAGTTTCGGGAGGACAAAAGCAAAGAGCTGCCGTTGCAAGAGCAGTTATCACACAGCCACAGCTTCTGCTGGCGGACGAACCGACGGGAGCTCTGGATTCTAAGGCAGCAAAAGAACTGCTAAAGCTATTTACCAGTTTGAATCAAGACGGACAGACAATCCTGATGGTAACACATAGTGTAAAGGCAGCAAGCACAGCAGGGCGGGTTTTATTTATTAAAGACGGCCGGGTATTTCATCAGATTTACAAAGGAAACCTCAGCGAGACACAGATGTATCAGAAGATTTCCGATGCGATGACTGCAATCACAGCGGGAGGTGCGGATGATGAATAGTAAAATTTATGGAAAGCTTGCGGTAACAAATTTAAAAAATAATAAGAAAAGTTATATTCCATATATTTTGGCATCTGCATTTTCTGTAACGATGTATTTTACTATGGATAATCTGTACCGAAATCGTTCTCTAGTAGAAAAAGGTAGCCCGCTTGCGATTATGTTGTCTTATGCAGCAGCGGTAATTCTCATTTTTTCGATTATCTTTTTGTTTTATATCAATAGTTTTTTAATTAAACGCCGGAAAAAGGAACTGGGAATATATAATATTCTGGGAATGGGAAAAGGACATCTTGGCAAAATGCTTTTTCTTGAATCTGTAATAACAACGGCGGCAAGTATCATTGGTGGTATTTTAGCAGGCATTCTTTTGGGCAAACTCGTGTATCTTATATTATTGAAAATACTGCATATGGGTGGAAAGATAGAGTATAGAATCTCACTGGCATCTATTGGAATGACAACGATTTTTTTTGGCGCAATTTTTATTTTGATCTTTCTGTATAACCTTTTACAGATGAAGCTTTCAAATCCAATCGAACTGCTGCGTGGAGGAAATACGGGAGAACGAGAGCCAAAGACAAAATGGATCATGACGATAATCGGAATCCTCTGTTTAGCAGGAGGTTATTCTATCGCACTTATAACAAAAGAACCGATGGCAGCATTAGGAAAGTTCTTCATTGCAGTTATACTTGTTATTATAGGGACGTATGCTCTGTTTATGGCAGGAAGTATTGCATTTTTAAAAATGCTCCGAAACAAAAAAAGCTATTATTATAAGACGAGACATTTTACAGCCGTATCAGGCATGATCTACCGAATGAAACAGAATGCGGTAGGTCTTGCAAACATCTGTATATTAAGCACAATGGTTCTTGTGATGGTTTCTATGACAGTATCCTTATATGGGGGATTGAATGATGTGATTGTGACCCGTTTTCCATATGAGGCGCAAATCACAAGTTCAGGAATCAATCAAAAAGAAGAAGGACAGATAGAAGAAATTATAAAGAATATGACAAAGAAAAATCACACAATGCCAACTTCACAGATACGTTTTCATGTAGGGCGATTTACAACAGTATATAATAACAAAACGAAGAAGCTTGATATGATGGCAGCGGGGGATTATACCAATTCAAATACTGTAGATTTAGTCATGATTCCACTTTCTGATTACAATCAAACAGAAGGGAAAAATGTAAAACTGAAAGAAAATGAAGTTCTTCTTTATCATAGAAATCATAAAAGAACCCATAAAAAAAGTGATACAGAAGCCCTAAAAAATAAGAAAGTCATTCAGTTAAATAGCATCTCATATAAAGTAGTCGATGAATTAGACAGACTAGCAATAGCAAAAGCTGATACAACTAGTTTCATAGATGGATGGTATGTAGTAGTCAAAGACAGCAGTATCATCACATCCTATTTAAAAGATATTTACGAGAATAGTAATATATATGATGAACTGAAAGAATATTATGGAAAAATACAGTACAGTTACAGTTTTAATTTAAACGGAAGCAGAGCAAATCGTGCAAAAACAGAAAAAAGTATTCAGAAACAGCTTCAGAAAAAATTTGCGAATTGTTCCATTGAAAGCAGAGAATTAAGCAGAGAAAGTTTTTATGAACTTTACGGTGGGTTTCTCTTCATCGGTATCTTCCTCGGAATCATATTCCTGATGGCAACGACACTCATCATCTACTACAAACAGATATCAGAAGGGTATGATGACAGAGAACGCTACCAGATCATGCATAAAGTCGGAATGAGCAAAAAAGAAGTCAGACAGTCCATAAGAAGCCAGGTGCTACTCGTCTTCTTCCTGCCACTAATTATGGCGGTCATTCATCTAGCATTTGCTTTTAAAATTATCACAAAGCTACTCAGTGTGTTAAACCTTACGAATATATCATTATTTTTCATGTATACAGTAGGAACAGTAGCGGTATTTGCAGTAATCTATGCAATAATTTACAGTATAACAGCAAAAGAATATTACAAAATAATAATTTGCCGGGGTGAATAAACAGACGAACCCCCAGAGAGAATATCCCCTATATCTGTGACTTTAGTCGCAGCG